>JACCDR011355933.1_pt1 | contig 41933 bp, 53 predicted proteins | sample 7446431 | NCBI WGS metagenome assembly JACCDR01 (sample SAMN15323443, study PRJNA562643) | freshwater metagenome | isolation source: river surface water | place: USA:Blue River Watershed | collected 2017-08-17
ACGTCCTTACCTAAGCTGAAGGCGCCTGATCCTGCTCCTGCCTCATCCAAGTCATCCAAGCGCACGAAGAAGGCCTCAGCATCACCTTCGCCTACCCCAACGACATTCAACCTTAAGGATGCAACGCCTAAATCTGCAACTTTCGGCATACCTGACCTCGCTTATGCCCTCAACATGGACGGCAAGAAGATCAGAGGTCTACTTCGGAAGCACTTCACAAAGCCGACTGAGGGATGGACGTTCCCGACGAAGAAATTCCAAGAAATCTCCAAAAAACTGGCGAATTGCCATTGACGCCTGCGGCAAACCATCTTAGGTTCCTTATATCAACACAAGGGAGCCTAAGATGTCCACCTCCAAGAAACTCATCAAGCTTAATGACCTCTACAGCATTCTTAACAAGCCCCAGCTCAAGTCTTGGAAGAAGTCCTCGGCCACTCTCGATGCGAAGCTGAAGATGGCACAGGCTGAGGTCGATCTCATCCAAACATCCTCAAATCAAAATCCCGATATCGCCGAACGCAACGACCTCCTTCGCCTCCTGAATAAGTACAAGGCGGTCATGGGCTACAAGCAAATTCTTGAGTGGCACGGCAGCAATGATGAGCTGCGTACGGCCATCACTTCCATTAAGAAGGATCATCTCGCCATGGCAAAGTCTGAGAACAAGTACGAAGGCAAGATCAAGCCCACGCCGTCTAAAACGCCTAAGAAGGCCGTCAAAGTCCCGTCCCTCCACAAGGTCATAGGGAAGAAGGTCGCGACTGTCTCGAAGAAGGCGCCGTCTAAGGCTCCGACCTCCGACAGCTTTCTCCCGACGCTCGCCACATCACTCGGCATCAACCCAAAGGTAGCCCGCCAAAAGCTGCGCAAGAAGTTCGGCAGCGACTGGCGCACGATGTCCGAAAGCGACGTCAAGAAATTCCTTAAGGCCGCCTAAGGCGACCTTACACCTTAAACGTGATCTTAAGGCGCTCGCGAAACATCTCGTTGAGCGCCTTTGCGTCGTGAGTGCCTGTCGGCAACATCACCTTCCGACGAATGACCTTCTTCCCTCCTCCGTGCGCGAGACCATACCACTTCTGCACGTCGCCCGCTGTGATCTTCACAAGATGCAGCTCCCAGCCGCAGACTACTACCCAGCAACTGACATTGCCGTAGTCCGTATTCTTCTTGCCCCACATCAGTCGATCCACCTTCGCACTGCGATAGCCCAGAGCATCCTCCTTCCAGCCCATCTTCTTCATGCCCATTCGGGGCTTGCGATGCTTTTTAGCCAGATCCTTCTTTTTCACAGACTGATATTTATTCGAGCGGTAGGCTTCAAGCAGACGGCCTCTCAATTCGGCAATCCGCCCCAAAATTTCTTCGTTTTTCGTCGGTTTCTTCTGTTTTTTTGACATCCTGAATTACACCTTTTTATTTCTAGTTTTTATCATTCATCATATATATATAATATATATAAAACAAAGAGACAACCCAGTGGCAAATGCCGATCATCAAAGGCCAATTATCTAAGTCTATTCAAACACTTAACCCGGGTTCAGCCTCTATCAGGCCCCGATTTTTCATGCTGAACCCATGTTAACCCTATGATTAGAAAGTCTTTTTTCTCCTTCGACATTCTCGTCCGAACCCAGGGGTAAGTTATGATGCTACAACGTTTTTTTCTGTATCCTCAGTCACACAATATCAGAATAAGTTAGGTATATTCAGCCTCCTTTTTTCACTTGCTCATTCACTCATCCACCTCCTACAATCCTGAGGTCGAAAACAGTCCAAGGTATCGACTATGTTCAAGCGTAACGTGATCATGACGGCTGATCTTCTAGGCATCATCGCCAATACGGATGAGCCTATCGATCACATATTGCCGCCAACAGCCCGCATCATCATAATAGACGGCGGGGCTGCTGTGGATTTATCGAGGAAGTTTCCTTCTCCGATCTATAACTGCCACATACCCCTGGCGGATAACGACTACGAGGCGCCATAGAGGCGCCTCATTCTTTCAAAAGGATAACGAAATGAATATCAAGACTTACGAGGTCAACCACTTCGGTCATTCCGAACTCGGCCCCGACTTTCGCGCCGCGCGCATCATCGACTGGGATGGCCTCTTCACTATCTGGTATATCGAGGACGATCTGCCCCAGAGATCCCAGAGGTTCTTCACTGTGCAGCTCGGCGATGGCCGCCCAGCCCTTGTGCCTGACGGCTACCTCTACCTCATCACGAAAGAAGGCAAGGCTCTCTTCGTTTCGACCTGAGGAACAATAGTCTTGCCATCAGCGTTAGCTCTCACAGGAGGACTAACGCTATGTCTCTCATTCAACTCATGATCTACCTCGAAGGTCGCGGACTATCGCCCTATCACTATACGGTTGCAGAACTTGAGCTTTACTATAGTCTGTCTCGCTCAGACGCAACCCGCTTTCTCGCCGCATGGCGACTACTTCAACAAGGAGCCTCACATGTACGCCATACTCACGTCCACTGACAATCCGAAGCGCACGCCTACGCTTCACGCCACAGCCGAGGGCGCCTTCGATGACTTCCGTGTCTTCTGTGCTACAGCACTGGGCTGGTCTCGCACGACGAAGGCGACGGGCGAAGAAATGCTCCAGCTGTGGCAAAATAAATTCGGCGGCACTGCTCGCCTCGCCCATTTCATCGAGCGGCCATCGGGCTACTACGGGGCGCTGGAGAAGCAGGTTACGGAGGCCCTCTTCGACGCAAAGAAGGACGCTTCCGAAAGCCTTAGAAAGCTCCGTGAACTGATTGAAAAAGGCCGCGGCAGCCATTGACGTTTCATCGGTCTATCTCTATATTCTCTATATCGATACAGGAGATAGACTGATGACACTACTTCAGCAGATCGCCGAAATCCGCAAGACCCTCGGCATGACTTCGACCACTCGCTTCGATGACATGACGACCCCAGGTCGCCGCATCTGGTTGACACGCTATAGCAAGCTCAGCCGCGACATGCGGAACGACAACAAGGCCGACAACATCCTCGCCATGCACTCAAGCGACATCGCAGACATCTATCAGATACTGCCCGAAGAAGCCGCTGAGTTCCTCAAGAGCCACAAGAACTAATCAACCCAGAGGCGCCTCTTCTCATATCAGGAGCTATCATGACAAAACGCAATGTCTATCTGACCCGCTGGGTCAACAGTGATGAAATCACCGAGATTAATTCGCCCAACGATCTGACGATCTACGACGCAGTAGCGGATGTCGTCTACACCTTCGCCTCTCACGCCCAGGCCCTCGATGCCATGAAGCAAACGGTCAAGGACTGGAACGACGAAGATGAAGACCTCGTCTTTTCTCTCAACGATGAAGGATCGGAGAAGGAGATCGAAGAATTCTGGGACGCTCATGATGGCGCGGGCAATCTCAGAGCTGTGATCTGGATTAAGCGGGAAGTTCTGGATTTCTGAGTTGACGGCAGCCACAAACGTCTCTATATCTTCTCTATCGACACAGGAGATATAGAGATGTTTCTCAATACCGATACTCACTTCCTCGCTGCCAAAGGCTTCTCCTCTTACGCCTCTGCCAATCGCAAGATGCACAAAGTCCGCGTCGGCCTCAAGACAGGTGACAAGCCTCTGATGGCGATCATCACTCGCAAGCTGCTCAATCAGCCCGAAGACTTCGTAGTCGTTGTTTTTCTCCGCGTTGATACTCTCCACAATCCGCGCTTCTTCGCGGAAAAAGGTCTTTACGTCACTAGCGTTCACATCTAAGGTCTATAGGAGAGGCAATCACGCCTCTCCGCCACTCTCACAGGAGAACGAGTATGAAACTCACTATCGAACAAGGCAAGGCCATCAAACGCTTCAAGCGCGGCAAGAACGTCCGCGTTGTCGCTTACGCAGGAGCAGGCAAGACGTCCACTCTCACAGCAATGGCGAAGGCCGACAAGACGAGCAGCGGCATTTACATGGCCTTCAACAAGCGCATTGCTGAGGAGGCCGCAGACAAGTTCCCCTTCACTGTACAATGCAAGACAGCCCACGGCCTCGCCTTCCGCTCTCAGCGCAGTATCTACGAGGCGGAGAAAATGGTCAATTGGCCTAAGCTTCGCGAAATCGTTATCCCTGACCTCTGTGGCAGTATGCCTAATACTCGCGAAATCATCGCCAACACGCTAAGGCGCTTCATGATGTCGCGGTCGTCGCGCATCGCAACGAGGCACGTCCCCAACCTCTCGAAGATGGGGTATGAGCAAGGCGACGCAGCACGCATTACTCATGGGGCAGTGAAGGAGACTACGAAGGTCTGGCAGATGATGGCAGATCCCCGCTCGAAGATAGGCCTCAGTCATGACGGCTATCTCAAGTTGTGGCAACTGTCGAAGCCCGAGCTTCATACAGATGTACTCTACGTGGATGAGGCACAGGATCTCAATCCCGTCCTCATCGATGTTATCAACCAACAGCGTTGCCAGATCGTCGCCGTTGGCGATCCTTACCAACAGATTTACGAGTGGCGTGGCGCAGTCGATGCTCTCGAAGAACTCGAAGGTGATGTTTGCCGCCTCACAGAGAGTTTCCGCTTTGGCGAAGGCATCGCAGCAGCGGGCAATCGCATCCTTCGCCTGCTCGGCGAGACTGTGCCGCTCAGAGGTCAGCAGTCAATCGCGGACAGGGTTTTTTACTACGAAAGCAGTCTTGAAGGTCCGTCGAAGGATGCTAAGGCTGTTCTGTGCCGCAGCAACGCGGGCGTCATCGAGAACCTTATAGGCCTCCTGTCTCAAGGTCGTGAGGTCTTCGTAGCCGGCGGCGTCCAGCAACTCGTCCTTCTCGTCGAAGATGCCAAGCGCCTACAGCTCGGTCAACCTGCTCAGCCGGGTGAGTTGATGGGCTTCGTCAACTGGAAGGAGGTTCAAGACTTCAGTGACACGACGGAGGGTAGCGGTCTTAAGGTCTTCGTTCGCCTTGTGGATCAGTTTGGCGTGGATGGCCTTCTCGGTGCACTGCGCAAAGTCGAGAGTAGCCCTTCGCCTCACTGTGTCACGATCTCGACTGCTCATAAGGGCAAAGGTCTCGAATGGGATAGCGTGCGCATCAGCGCCGACTTCTTCCTGCCGGGCGAGGCTAAGGAGGTGACAATGGCTCAGCTTCGCCTTATGTATGTAGCGATGACACGGGCGAAGAAGAAGCTCTTTCTGCCTGAGGGCATCTTACGTCAATATGAGGAAGCAGAATGCACCCAGTCTTACTAGGCGTATCGATTTCAGCGGCGGGGGTGGCGCTTATAGCCATCTCCCTCATTCTCAAAGGTCTCTATCATGTTACGGTCTTGGTATATCATAATAGCCAACACTCTCCGCGTTTACATCGAGGACGGCGACCGCTTGTACTACAGCGACCGGTGGGACAGTCACGACTGGACCCCTTGGCGTATCAGCCGCTACAGCGAGCGCATACGCGGAAACAGACTTCGCACGTTTCACGGAATAGCGGACCTCGGCGGCTTCATCAGCCGTCGTCTCCGCCACAAGGAGAGCTATTGGAGTGAGCTATTCTCGGGTTCTATTGCCATCCCTGTTGATACTCGCGTTACTGATGCTGGCAAGGCAGTCACAAACGGCAAGAGTGATCGCGGGGCATCTAGTCGGCGCAATCGAGATCGTTGATAAATGATCTGGCTGGGCTATCTCTCAATCATCCTCGTCTTAGGCTGGTCCTTAGACGTAATCATTGGAGACTAACAATGTCGTCCTATACCCCGCCGCTCGTTGCCCTCGTGGTTGTTGTCTTCGAGGTCTTCGCGGCGTTCCTGATGCCGCCTCAGGCGTGGTTCAGAATGAATTCGATACTTATCATAATCATTCTGTTTTTCATCTTCGGCATCTCTCTCAGCGGCTGCGCCTCGAAAGACATCCCGCCGCGACACATTACGGACGTGATGAATTGCAAGGTTCATCCCGAGGACTGCCGATGAAAAGCAGCTTCAAACAAAACAAGCGGATAAAGGGGGTAACAATCCCCTTCACGCTGTCCTGGTATGATCTTCGGAAGATCCGAAGTATCCAGTACACAGCCATGTGTGAGGTGGCTAAAGACTTCGAAGACCTACTGGAAAGGACTGTGGAGGGCACAGATGAACCGATTTGATCGCAACATCATATGGCTACAGGCGAGGCGGCATATCTACACCTATCGTGTGGAGGTGCCGTTTCACTTCTCTCCTGAGCCGGGGTGGTGGCGCACGGTGATTCGGAATAGTCATGAGTTCTGTTGTACGCCTGTGTCTCCTCACAGTGTGGTATGGGGCTTCAAAGATCCTATTTCCTGTGAGACGTTCTCAATGGTAATCGCCTGGTATGGAGGAACCTATGCCCCAGACTTCACGATGGACTGATAAGGTCTGCCACAAGGTGGACGACTGGCTCGACAAGCATCCGAGAACGGACGTGGTCCTTGCTGCTATTCTCGATGTCCTCTTTGAGTATCCTTGGATCATCCTCATCATCTTCGTTTCGGCCTTACTCCTCATCATTTTTTAGTTGACGATGGCGGCCGAGGCGTTCTACTCTCTAATGACGCTATGCATCACCTCCCGATGTATAGTGCTCTAAACCTAAAAGGCGGTCAGAAACGGCCGCCTCTTTTTTTGTCTAAGGAGCCACAATGACCGACAATATAGTGTATGTCCCCATCTCTGTAAGCTTCATGCGCCAGAGGCAGATCGAAGAAGTCTGTGAGGTCAAGATCAACGTGCCTAACTACTATTCGCAAGGGCTGGCTGAGCGAGTGGCACTTGAGCACGCAAATGCTCATGGTCTCTGGAAGGAGAAGAAGGAGATGAATGTCACGGGCGTTTCCATCATCAAAGGTGAAATCACTGCCCAAGTATGCAGCCGTTGCGGCAGCTCGGAGCATCACGTATCAGACTGCGATGACTAGCTGGAACTATTACTTCTTGGCGGATAGTGAATACCAGTGGGCAAGGTATCACATACAGGAAGGCGACTTCACCCGATTCTGGCCTAGGTATCAACAGAGCTGGCGCTATCTGTGGCTCATGCTTAAGGCATTCACAAGGGAAACCTATGACACGCTTCGTAAACGCGGCTAACGGTTACAGCGAGGTTGTTCGACCGTTCGCCTGCTTCTTCCTCAGCCTGCTTTTCGGCTGTCTGTTTTTCCTCGTCAAAGGGGTTTATCGCCATGCGGCGCTATCGTTCATTCTCGCATTTTGTACTCTTGGCATTTCGTGCTTTGTTTACCCGTTCTTCGCGTACGGCATCATCAAACGTAGCTACCTTCAACGGGGGTGGATGGAGGTGCCTTATCGGATGGGATATACACGTGAATCGAGTGGTCCAGGTTCATATCGACTACATCGATACGAGAGGACAAAAAATCCGCGTGACGCTTACGGGCGCCTTACCTCGCGAGGCGTTTGATGTCCAAGAAGAGCAAGATGGTAATCCGCGAGGTCTTCCCCAAGGCAAAAGTCGAAGACGGCCCCGTCACGATCATCACTAACGTCGGCGATCCTAAACTCAGTCAGCTGTGGAAGCTGCGCAAGAAACTCCAGAAGGCTAAACTAATGCCAAAAGATCAGCATCTGGAGTTCTATTACAACGACGAAGAAGGCCACGTGATCAAATGCAGTTTGTTGGATTAGAATGGCAGAGGCGTTCTTGGCTACTGAGGATCGCCAAAGCAGTCGCCGTTAAGCATCAGGTCAACCTTAAGAGGTTGCCTGGTGCTTTTTGGTTTACGGGTAATCGGAATAGCGTTCTCATCGCCGACTATCTAATGCACAGGATAGTTAGCGACATCATCGTGAGAAGACCGTGTCACGACGTGTCCGCGTACTATGATGCGGTCTCTTACAGGATCGCTTCGAGGATAATGGGTGGATTAACGGGCTTCGCCTATGGATTGAACACGGCGGAGCAGATCGACATTAGGTATTACGGGGCATCTTCCAGATCGTTTTCTTGCCCTTCTTCAGACGCTTTATCCCAATCTTCGCCTTTACGCGGTTCAACGTTCTTTCGTCGAAACCTCTCGCTTCTGCAAGCTGGAGTAACTTCGCTTCTTCTCTCGGTAGGTTGTCCTGCAAGAATTCCATTGCTGGCGTATCATCGACAGGCTTTGCACGCTCATTGCTGAGCAGCTCCTCGTCACTAATCCAAAGAGTGTCGCCCCATTCAAAGCGGCACTCTTTCCCCTCAGGTATCAGCTTGAAGCGTCTCGCTCGTTGCATGCCTGGGTCCGTGATGTTGGACTTTGTAATCTTGAATAGGCGCTCCTGCTCATCATCAGGCGAGTAGCCTACGCCTATGACGCTTCTCGCGGTACCTGTGAACGTGATGGATCCTTGACCTCGATAGACTGCTCGGCTCTTGCTGTCCTTGTTCAAGTGCCTCACGACGATCACAGCACACTTGAATTCCAGCGCAATGTGACGGAACGTCGAGAACATTTGAGCAGTCTCGCCGGGATTGTAGACGTTCGCCCCGCCTGCGTAGTTCATCACAGTGTCGAAGATGACGAGATCGGGACTGAGGCGCTCAAGAGCCTCATAGAGTTTTCCAACTTCTTCCTCATCGCCCATGCTAAAAGATTGCTCATCCTGGAAGATGTTGCCTTCGTTCTTGAGACCGTTAAAGACAAGCCGAGCCTTCATCACTGTGCCGCTGCTGTTTTCGTGATCAAGGAAACAGACGATCCCAGGCTTACGCTTCACGTTGACCTCATCAGGCATATTGCCGCCGTCAGCAACGCATACAGCTAGCATCTGAGCTAGCCACGACTTGCCGACGCCAGGGTCTCCTTCGAAGATCGTAAGCTCTCCCTTAGCGACGTAAGGCTCCCATACCCAGTTGAAGCTCTCACGCTCGACTTCAGCAAGGCTCTTGCTGAAGAAGCCTTCTGCCGCCGATGTTGAGATCTTTTGATCGAAGTGACCCGCCAGTGATTTCTGGATGTCTCGCTTAAGCTGCTTCTCGCCGTTCTTCCGCTCTTTGTACTTGTTGAACTTCGAAGCCCACAGAAGGTGAAAGATCTCTCTCGTAGTCAAGCCATGCTGCTGCAACAGTTTCGCAGTGCGCCACAGCCAAGTTGATCGATCTCTCACCTTGACGTTGTGTCCGAGCAGCTCACGCCTCAGCAGCGTAGGCAGAGAAGCTTCCCACTTCTCGAAGATCTTAAGTGCCTTATTGCCGTCAACCTGTGCCGCTTCCTTCACAGGCTTAAGCTTGAATTCCCCAATCGCATACTGCTTCTTGCCGCTCCAGAGCACCTTCACTTTCGGCGCACTATCATATTTCCAGTTGATGCTCTCAGGCGCGCGCAAGACCTGCGTAGGATCCCAGCCGCCTTTATCCGCCTTGATCTGATACGTCCACGACTGATTATCCAACCAGTCTACGGGCTCGCCCACATACCAATAACCGACGTAGCGATCAGGAGAGGACTCCACCGCCATCGTCGGTCTTACAGGAGTAGATCGGGGATTAATGCCGTCGAGATCAGCATACAGAAAGTGGGACGCCTCGGCATGTTGCTTCTTGCGTTTCTTCTTCTTGAAGCCGTGGGGACAGAACCAAACGTTATGCTTGTCCTTTAGGTTTTCGACAGCGGCTTCCACTCTGTTGAACTGGTGCCTGAGAAACCAGTGCTCCTTCAAGCCCTCCTCTTTGCTTGCCGTCTTTCGTCTCGTCGCCAGACAGAAGAATAGACCGGGCTGCATAGACCAGATTTTCGTTATCAACATGCGGGATAATGTCCTCAACGGCGATGAATACGCTATGGCCCAGCCTCACAGACGCAATTGTTTTGCGGCGCACGCGGGACATAAGTGTTTGATAAGGCACGGACATTAGTCGCGATGCGTCGCTTACGTGTATATAGTGCATCGTGATTTTTTCCTTGCGAAGTGAATAATCTTTATGCAATGATACAGCTCCCAAGTCAAATCGAAAGAACTTCCTATGAACATCGTTCTTGAAGGACCAGATGGTGGCGGCAAATCAACGCTTGCACGTCTGATCGCTGACGTAGTCAGTATACCTCTTATCGAGGGCAACGGCCCTCCGAAGTCACGCATCGAATTCCGCAATCGGTGCCTTCATTATCTCGGCATGACAGGCGTTCTCTTCGACCGTCATCCCTGTATTAGTGAAGCAGTATACGGCCCAATCGTCCGACACGGCATCGAAAGTACTCTGGACGAAGATCTCGTCCGTTTCTTCTGGGAAACAAAGCCCTTCATCGTATACGTTCGTCCTTACCATCGTGTCCTCAACGGCGATCACGTCTGCAAGAAGCACGAGACGGAAGAGCACGTCGAAGGCGTGAAGGCCCATCATGCCGACATCTGTGAAGCTTACGATGAATTCATGCTCCGCCGTGCTAACTACATCTACCGTCAGGGAGATGACAGCATCATTACTATCCTGAAGATGGCGAGCGATCACATGTATCACCATGTCGATCTCGCTAACGGTCCTCTGCCTCATCCTCGGCAGGTCAGGTCTGGAGATCGCTGGTATGAGCAGCGCTCTCGTGCCGCGATGGGCACTCATCTTCGTAGCATCTTACCTGCCAAGTTTGAGCAGGTCTTCTGCAATAAGTGCGGCTATGTCGGCCTCGCCGAGGTCACAGACCAAGGCTACACCTCGCATCAGAAGGTGGGTCAACCTGAGCCGTGCGTCTACGAGGCGGTGAGTATCGACTAATGCCCAAGGTCGCCGATGTAATCGAGTTCTGTCTTAAGTTCGACATCCCGATAAATGACAGGCCCGGCATGATTGACCCGTTGCTTCTATTGCAGCGGGTCGGCCTCATTAAAGAGGAAGCGATAGAGCTAGCGGGAGCAGCAGAGCAGCTCACGATAGCGCCGACACAGAAGGACGCTGAAGACCTATTGGACGCTGCTGTGGATCTCGTCTATGCTACAATTGCAACGGTCGTAGCTCATGGCTATGACTTCGATGAGGCATGGAGCAGAGTTCACAGAGCGAACATGGCTAAGGAGAGAGCGCCTGACGCTAACAACAAACGAGGGTCAACCTTCGATGTTGTGAAGCCTGAGGGCTGGCGTCCTCCTTCTCATCGAGATCTGACTGAACAACCTTATTCACTGGGAGACTTGCTTTGCGAAGAGAGTGGATTGCTTTTGCACAGGAGCTTGCAAACTCAGAGCGGCCCCATTTCTTTAGCGGAAATAGAAAGGTCTTTCAGGGAGTTCAATGGAGCCTTAAAAGCCTCGATGACGACTTGAGCCTGGGAGACGTCGGCTATACGAAATACAAGCTCAACATGCTCAAGAAGTCTTACCTTCACGAGCCGAGCTGGGAGATGGCGCAGAAGCTCTGGGAACGTCTCCTTTCGCGTAGAAAATACGGCAGTGTCGGCTTTCACTGCTACAACCATCTGATTAAAGGCCGAGCTGACGACAATCTAACCTTGGAGAAGAAGTCGCCTATGGCCTCTGTGATGGGGCCGTGTATCCAAGGCGTTGTTCTCACGCTATTGAGGAAAGACCAGTATCAGGTTGATATTCACTATCGGACAACGGAGCTGCTGAAGAAATTCCCAGCGGATCTGGTCTTCCTTCGTGATATACTCTTGAAGCCTTTCGAAGGTGATTGCCAGAGCATCAACTTCTATTTCAGCAATCTATCGTTGGCGGGTCCTTACTGGATCGCTATCCTGCCAATGATGAAGAAGCCTGTGGCGAGTATTAAGAATATCACAGATCCGAGATTTAAAAAGGAAGTCGCGAAGTGGACTGGCAACTATCTCCTTCCTGAGAAGGACTACGTTACAGCTCGCTTCGCTCAGCTTCGACGTGTGAAGACGACGGCAGAAAACCTGCTCGAAGAAGACGCTCGTCGGCGGCTAATCAAGTACCTCAGGAAGGAGCTTAACTTGAGGGAGTAAGATGCTAGGCCCTTATCCCAAGCCTAAGAAAGCGCCCCGAATTTTCCACAGACCAGAACCAAAGGTTAAGAACATGTCTTACTATCCGTCTCTCATAAGTGCGATCGACGCGGTCATACGCGATATGAAGACAGGCTCAGCTCTCGTCCCGGCGGGCTTCTGGCAGTCGGTCGACGTGAGCACTAAGCCCGAGATGGCAACCTACGAAATCCGAAACGTCGTCTTCGCTGTCCTCATCGGCGACCTGACCAAGGAGGATGTTGCCTCACAGACGAAGTGTAACATGCCTTGGGCGGAAGACCACTTCGCCGAACGTGTAGGCGGCGAGCCTATCAACCCCGGCGTACAATGGGCGAAGTGGCCTTACGGCAATAGCGCCGACAAGTTCCGCGACGCTCTCGGACAATTCAATCACAATTACATGGAACGTTACTGGCCTCGATACGCCGCACTGACGCCCACAGGGGATCTGCCTTCCTTCGAGGATCTGCCAGACTTCGCAGTTCCCAACATGGGCATCAGGGGTCAATTAGGCGATCTCTACGACGTGGTCGAACTCTTCGTCCGAGATCCCCTAACGCGGCAGGCGTATGTCCCAATCTTCTTCCCCGAGGATACGGGCAACGTCAACGGCGGCCGTGTACCTTGCACGCTCGGCTATCACCTGATGCGGCGCAACGATAAACTTCACATCAACTATTACATTCGATCCTGTGACCTCGTGCGGCACTTCCGCGATGACATCTATCTCACTGTGCGCCTGTTGCAGTGGGTCTTGGATCAGCTTAAAATACGAGATAGCAGCAACTGGCATGATGTCTCCTGTGGCGAGTTCTCCATGTTCATCTCCAGTCTGCATATGTTTCGTAATGACTGGCAGGCCGTCTTCAATGAGACGCCGCCGTCTCACATTGGAGGTATCAATGAATACTCGCGAACGTACAGGAAGAGGCTTGAGCAGCTTGGAGGAGATGGACTTCGGAAGCTTAGAGATCAGGATCTTGCAGAACCAGCTGGCGGATCAAGCGTTCTACATCGAGAGGTTGGAGGAAGCGTTGAGGACTGTCCCGCTGATCCGGGCATCGGGGCCGACGATGGAAGAACAGCAGTACAGGGCAAAGCGTACCCGGTGGGTTACTCAGCATCGGGAGGTGCTATCACGGGCCGTTGGCGAAACGACGATCTCCCGCAAGATGAAGGCGAAGCTCCTGAACAAGATGGCGATAGTTCGGGATCGCGTCAGCTGGATGGTCAAGAGAGCTGAGCGGGGGGATCCGTCAGTCCCTCTCGATATCGGACAGAAGCTCTGGCAGATGATCTCTGCGGAAATCATGAAGGTGTAAGGGCTTAGACCCTTACTGCCTCACAGGAGGTAGCAATGAGAATGCACAGACCCGCGCTATTCATGGAGAGCGCACTACTACAGGCGAAGCGGTCAACCTGCTTCCGTCTCAACGTCGGCGCCGTCATAGTCGATAGAGATCGACGGACGATTATCGCCACAGGATACAATGGCCCAGCGTCGGAAGAACCCCACTGCTCGGGCGGAGCTTGCGCTGGGAATTACGGCTGCGACAGGGCAATCCACGCTGAGACTAATGCTCTAGGGAAGCTAGACAAGATCAGCATAAGAATGCCGTGGAAGTCTTTGGATCTGTATACGACGCATTCACCCTGTGCAGCATGTATGGTCGACCTCTGTGATGAAGAATGTGTTATGCGCGTCTTCTTCCAGACCGAATATCGTAACGTGGCGCATCTGTCGGTCTTGACAAGGTCTATCGAGATTTACAAGGTGACGCCCGCAGGCTATATTACGAAGTTCGGCGATAACACGCTAATCGATCCTGACACTCTATATTAAGGTCCAGTTATGCTGTTCAGATTGCCACACGACACGACGCAACGGGATAAGACCTGCACAAGATGCAAGCTGAGCGCTGAGTGTACAGGCCGAATATGTGACCTCATTCTTCGACAACGGAAGAATGAGGTCATGGTCATTTCTGAAACACCCTCAACGAGAGCCGATAGGGGCCTCGGAGCGAAGATGCTGGCGGAGCACAAGATCGATGCTTTTCACGCTAGCGTTGTTAATTGCGAATCTTCCAAAGGCAAGAAGCCGACGGACGCGCAAATAAGATCTTGCCGCTTCTTCTTAGAGCAGCAGATCAAGAACTCAGGCGCCAAGTTTGTTCTTCTGCTCGGTAATGCGCCTCTCTATGCAGTGAAGGATTGCAAGGGCATAAACAAAGAACGTGGACGGCCTTTTACGAAAGACGGCGTGATCTATCTGCCGACGTGGACTCCTAACACGATCTATCACAATCCTGATGCCGCCAATACGATCCGCCGAGACGTAAAACTATTCGCGGACATTATCAAGGACGGCGAAGTCCCGCACGAGAAGAAGCTGAAGTATACGCTGGTCGACACGAAGCGAGAACTTCTCTCGATGCTGAAGAAGCTCACAGGAGAGGTAGCCTTTGACATCGAGACGACAGGCCTATTCCCTTGGATGGCGGGCGCTCGCGTAACCACGATACAATTTGCCGTTAAAGATCGACAGTATGTCGTACCGATCTCTCACAGAGAGACGCCTTGGTACAATCCTATGCAGATTGTGCGAAGGATCAATCGCCACTTCATGAGGGTGAAGCCGAAACTCATCACCCATAACGGCAAGTTTGATTACCTTTGGATGAAGGTCAATCACAAGGTAGACTGGCATCGTTTCGCCTACTTCGATACGATGATAGCCCACTACTTGCTGGATGAAAACACTCAGCACGGCTTGAAGCATCTGGCGATGACGCTGCTGGGTGCACCTGACTGGGACGTAGATAAAAGAGTCAAGGTGGATGGGCCTCTGCCAAAGCTAGCCTTCTATGGCGCGCATGATGTCTATTATACCTTGAAGCTGAAGAAAGTTCTGGCTCGTCGTCTCAATCGTGAGACCTCAGTGAGGAACGTCTTCCGCTGGGTAATGATGCCTATCGTCCAGCGCTTCGTCGATATCGAGACGAATGGCGTTTACGTGGACATTGAGAGCTTTGAGAAAGCCGAGACTGATCTGCGCCAACGCTTGAAGGTGGCGAGAAAGGAGCTGAAGAGGTTCGGCGACATTAATTGGGGATCGCCTAAACAGATAGCTGAGCTTCTCTACAACCAGATGAAGCTGCCAATAGTCGAGTTGACAAAGACGGGTAATCCCTCAGTCAGTGAGAGCGTCCTCAAGAGAACAGACCACGCAATCGCGGGAGCTCTGCTGAAGTATCGGGAGGCCAAGCAACAGCTAAGCTTTTTCATCGAAGGTTGGTGGCCTTATCTCGTTGGGCCTTATCTCCATCCGTCGTTCAAGCTTCATGGCACCGTCACAGGAAGGCTTTCCTGTGAAAACCCGAACTTGCAGCAAGTGCCCCGTGATGCGTTTATCCGCAGTCTCATACGAGCGCCAGAAGGCTGGGAATTTATCGAAGCTGACCTATCACAGATTGAGCTGAGGATAGCAGCCGAGCTAGCTAACGCGAAGTCACTAATCCGCGTCTTCAAGAGCGGCGGCGATGCTCATTGGCTAACGGCGATAACTGAGATCGGACGAGGTCGAGGAAAGAAGAAAGAGGTTCTCTTCACGGGTAAGGCGCTAGCTGGCAAGAAGGTCAGCTATGACAAAGCGCTTAAGCTGATGCTGAAGGCAGGGCCTGACGCTTGCATCGACATTGAACCCGCTTGGAAGGAGCTGCGTAAGAAGGCTAAGGCTGTGAACTTCGGGTATCTCTATGGGATGTGGTGGAAGAAGTTCAAACTCTACGCTCGTGATAACTACGGCATCAATGTGACGGATGAGCAGGCACAGGAGAGCCGTCAATCCTTCTTCGAGCTATACCCAGAGCTGACCTCGTGGCACGCCAGACAAAGACGCCTGTCGAGCGTTCAAGGTTTTGTGACTTCGCTTAGCGGAAGAAGGCGGCGACTGATGCACGCGATGGATAGCGAGGACACACCTCGCCGTCGTGAAGCACAGAGACAAGCAATCAACTCGCCTGTGCAGTCGTTCGCCAATGAGTTGAACCTTATGGTAGCGATACAGCTTACAGATGAATACGGCATTGACAAAGTGCGCCTCTGTGGTACAGTGCACGACTCCATTATTGCGATTGTCAAGAAAGAATATGTTGTGGAAGTGTGCAATCGCATTGTGGAAATCATGAAGAAGCCCAAGCTCTTGAAGAAATTCGGCATCAAAATGAAGGTGCCCATCGAGGGCGAAGTAAAGATCGGACCTTGGAGCAAGGGAGTTTCACTAGACAAATGGCAAAGCCAACAAACTTCGACGGCTCAAATATCGTCATTGGCGGCCCGCCGGGAACGGAAGCAATCATCCAAAACCTCCCGGCCTGTTTCACTGGCAGCATGATAGTCTCCTGCTGGGAACTCACTCAGGAGGAGAAAATGGAGATACTACGAGAGGGCAAGATCTGGCTCGTAGTAATGGGACAGGCTCAACCGCCTGTCTTCATCGGGAGCAGCACTCAACTGGAGAAGTTTCTGACATGAACTATGGTAGCGATAGCCCACTGGTTAATAAGGTTGTAGAAGCCGCAAGGCAAGAAGCCCGTTGGTTTGTTAAAGCAAGCAGAGAGACAGTCGGCTGATGCGTGTCAATCAGTCGCGTGTAAAGGCGTGGCGAAAGTGCCGCAGGGCCTACTGGCATAAGTACGGCGAGGGCCTGCGGCGCAAATTCACGAAGCGTCCTTTCAAGTTCGGCACACTCATTCACAGAATGTCCGAATTCTACAACGCAGGCGAACCGATGAAGAGAGCAATCACGGAGTTGCCCGATGCAGAACGCCTGCTCATCTCAAAGCATCATGACGAGTACGGGCATCTCTTGGATGATGCGCTCGATATCATGAGGAGTTACAAACGCCACTGGCGGAAGTCGAAGTTGAAGTTTTTGCAGATTGAAGGCGAATATGCGGAATTTAAGATGGAAGCTGATGTCGGCTCAGGAATCACGGCCGTCGGCACAATCGACTTTATCGGCAAGAGCGGCAACGGCAACAAATGGCTGGGAGATCGTAAGACCTATCGCCGTCCTTGGTCGGGAGACAGTCTGTGGCGAAACGTCCAATCCAGTCTATACCACAGACTATGGGAAGGCAGTGGCAATAAGCCTCTTAATGGCACTCTGTGGGACTTCATCTATTCGAAGCCGCCCACTAGGCCTCAGTTGAAGAAAGACGGCAATCTGAGTTCTCGTCAGGTCGTGACGCTTCCTGAGACGCTGGAAAGGGTCTGCCGAGAGAATGACCTAGACGTAGATGATTACCCAGACCTGAAACAAGCCGCAGTGCTGGGCAGAGAGAGCTACTTCCACAGAGAATACGTGCCGCGAGAGAAGCGAGTTGAGAAGGATATTCTGGCGGACTTCGTACATTCGGCGAAGGAGATCAAGAAGAACGCAGGAAAAGACAAGACGCGGACAATTGACTATGGTTGTGACTTCTGCGAGTATGCGCCTTTGTGTCGAGCAAAGTTGCTGGGCCTGGATTACAAGTTCCTAAAAAGGCGGGAATACTACATCGATGAAGACCAAATCGACAAAGTCCAAGAAGACCGCGAAGAAGACTGAGCGCTTCGACGGCGAAGAGATCGCTAAGCCTTCGATCCGTAAGGCTACTGATAAGAAGAATAAGCCCCGCTCCTGGCTGTTCTACGGCAAGAACGGTACAGGTAAAACGACGCTGGCCTCTTCGTTCCCTGGGCCAGCTCTCCTGATCGACATCAAAGACGAAGGAGACGAGTCCGTCGAAGATGTGGAAAATCTCGACATCTTCGAGGCGTCGGACTTTCAATCGGTTCTCAGTCTCTACTGGTGGTTGAAGAACAATCCGAAGCGCTATAAGACGATCATCATTGACACTGTGACGCAGCTCTCGGGCCTCGCAGTCGAGATGGTCGCAGCTGACACAAAGAAAGGCAAAGCGAAGTACGCGGGCAAGAAGCCTGCGGGCTCGTGGGGTACAATGACACAGAAGGATTGGGGCCGTGTCGCTGATGAGATGAGAGGCCTGATTAATAAATTCCGTGACCTCGGCGTCCACCTCATTATGTTAGCACAGGAGAAGATGACGGAGCACGATGAGCTTCAAGACGACATCGAAGACGTGCTGATGCCCGAAGTCGGGCCCGCCATCATGAAGAGTGTCGCCATGCACTGCTGTTCTGTGGCGTCATTCATCGGCAACACATTCATTAAGAATGTTAAGGCAAAAAAGGAGTTGCGCAAGAAGACCAAAACGAAGTACTGTCTGCGTGTCGGACCTAACCCTGTATATCTGACAAAGGTTAGGAAGCCTGTCGGCATCGAAGTTCCCGACTTCATCGCCGACCCAACTTATGACAAGCTTGTCAAACTCAAACAAGGGACTTATACACATGGCTCGGAAGGGCAAAAAGGCAAAAAGCAGCGGCGTGAGCGTTCCGTCGCTTAAGGACGTCCAGGTCGCCAGCGTCATCAGCCGTGGCTGGCAGAAGGCGAAGATCGTCGGCAGCGAGACGGGCGAAGGCAAAGACCACGCGTACATCAAGTGGGACTTCGAGATCATCGGCGGCAAGTACAAGGGCAAGAAACCCAAGCCGTTCTTTACGTCGCTTTCGCCCAATTCTCTGTGGAACCTTAAGGGCTTGCTCGCCGCCGTCGGCTTCAAGATCCCCAAGGGCAAGTTCGATCTCGACCCGTCGGAGATCGAAGGTTCGGAGTGCTTCATCTACATCGATCACGAGCAGTACGAGGGTCGCACCCAGAACGTCGTGACCCAGGTCTCCGATGAGGAGCCCGAAGACGAAGATGAGGACGAAGACGCCGACGAAGACGAAGACGGCGATGATGACGCCGACGAAGATGAGGATGAAGACGAGGACGAAGACGAAGATGAGGACGAAGATGAGGATGAAGATGAGGACGAAGATGAGGACGAAGAGGATCTGAAGGAGCAGATCGAAGAGGCTGACGCCTCAGACCTCGAAGACCTCGTGGCCGAGCATAAACTCAAGGTCAAGCCCGAGAAGTCGCTGAAGAAGTACCGCGCCGCCGTTCTTGCCGCCGCGAAGAAGAAGAAACTGATCTAACAATCTTGTTGATGAAGGCGCTAGGTGCGAAAGCTTCTAGCGTCTTTTTTGTATCTGAAGGGATGGATGGAATGCCTAGGAAATTGAACGTATACGGTCTTTCTCGTGTATCACAGGAAGGCAGCGTGTTGCAGATGTCACTTAATCGAAAGCCCACAGATGAAGAGCTGAGGGCAATTCATGAGATTCTGAGGAAAGCAATAAACTATGGCAAGGGAGAGCATTTTAGTCAGGAAAATAAAAAGAAAACTCGTTGAGAAGTTCGGCGGCAAGTGGTTAAAAATACATGGCAATGAGTATCAAGAGGCTGGCATACAGGACCTCTTGGGCTGCTGCCAAGGTCTATTCATCGCCATCGAGGTGAAGCTTCCAGGTAAGAAGCCTAAGCCTCATCAGCTCGAAATGATAAGGCAAATAGCGGATGCGGGCGGACTATCTATCTGGGTGGACAACGTCGAAGACGCCCTCTCTCAAGTCAGGGTATTTCTCAGACAGGCTGGACGATATGCAGCGGCGCGCCGTGAGGTTCGCCTTAGAGACAAAGACTTGCGGGATGTTCGCAGAGCAGGGCACAGGAAAGACTTGGATAAGCCTCGCCCTCGTAGAGCAACTCCTCACAAGCGACTTCGCTGGGCTCCTCATCGTAATGAAGAACAACAAGGAGACAACCTGGCTAGATCAATCAAAGAACTTATGCGGATGTGAAGTCACGTCAGACTGGGAGCGCTTCAAAAAGATCAAAGGTCCGCGTCTATTTGTGGCACACTACGAGCAGGCCATCCCCATCATCAGTAGGATGGTTCGCTTCGGCAATCGATGGTCATGCATCATAATCGACGAGTGCCAGCGCCTCATGAAGAGGAGCAGCAAGAGCAGTAGAGCGGCCTGTCGCCTCAGGAAGCTAGGCGTCTATCGCGTAGGCCTCAGCGGAACGCCTCTTGAGCAGCAGCCCCAGGATGTCTGGGCACAGATGAGGTTTATCAACTACGAAGTCTTTGGCGATGAATGGAAGCACTTCGATAGGCGCTTCTTAAAGCGCACAGGATACGGAGGATACAAGAGAGAATTCAAACAGGAGAAGTGGAACAAGTTCATCAAGCTCCTGGCGCCTTGGTGCATCAGACTGACGAAGGACTATCTGGGTCTTGAGCCGCTTACCCACGAGATCCACAAGCTAGACATGAACGAGGATCAAGCGAGGTGCTATCAGCAGATGAAGCACGAGCGCACAGTGAGCCTCAGGACTGCTGAGGGAGGCTACATCCATGCGCCTCTGACGATCTCGCGCGACATCAGGCTATCACAGATAGCGGGGGGCTTCCTTCAGACTGAGAGAGGCTACTACTGGATCAGCAATACGAAGCTTTACCGAGTGCGGCAGATCCTCAAGAGAGCCCCACATCCTGTGGTTGTATTCTGTCGATACATTCCAGAATTACTGGAGTTGGAACGAATGCTCGGCCTCGAAGGTTATAAGGTCAAGACCTACTCGGGTAAGACGAAGAACAAGGCGGCCGTACAACGAGAATTCCAGGCCGGCAAGGTCGATGTTCTGATCTGTCAAGAGAGGGCAGGCGGCGTAGGACTAGACCTGTTCAAGGCTAAGACGCTGCTGATCTACAGCTGTTCTTGGTCCTCGATAGCGTTCGATCAGCTCATCTCTCGCGTTCACAGGAGGGGCCAAGAACACCCTGTGACAGCTCATCACTTGCTTGTGAAGAAATCTATTGACATACGGAAGCATAAGCGGATAGCTTCGAAGTTACAGACAGCGAAGAAGACGCTTAACCACTTAGAAAGAGATACGATCATGGGTGAATTTGCGATTGCAGAACTGGCCGATGCTCTGGGCATCACTGCGAAGGACGTCCGCCAGAAGCTGCGTGACAACAGCATTCCGAAGGTTGAAGGCCGCTACCTCTGGAAGAATGAGAAGGATTTCAAAGCGGTCCTGAAGCAGCTCGGCAGTAAGGCCGACGGCAAGACGGAGAAGGCGGGGAAGGTGGCGAAGGCAGACAAGAAGGCCGACAAGTCGGGCAAGAAGGACAAGAACGCAGGCTCGGCGCCTGAGAACAAGTCGGCCAAGAAGGTCGGCAAGTCGGATAAGAAGGCCGACGCAAAGGCGGAAAAGAGCGTCAAGAAGGTCGGCAAGGCCGACAAGGCCGAGAAGAACGGCAAGAAGAAGAAGAAGAAGAAGGATCGGTAATCGCAGGAGCCCAATCCCGCGACGTTGAAGGCGGCTGAGCTTGTTTCCTAGCTCATGCCGCCTTCTTCTTGGGCTATTTTCTGAGCTTGCCGACGATCAGATCCTTGATTGACGCTGAGGCCTCGGTCCGCTCCGTCGTCTTCTGCCAAAACCAAATGCCAGCGAGAGCAGCGGGAATGGCAATCCAGGTGATGAGCATCGGGACCTGATTAAGAAGCCCGTACTCCCTATACCAGAGGTCTCTCACAAGGATAAGGCAGACCATTGCCACAAAAAGATTAGTAACCCAGGCCGCCATCGGCCGAGGCATAGACCAGAACCACCCTTTATCCAGCTCACGATTATAGGTCTCATAGAACAGCTCGACATTACGAGACTGCCCATGCCAGCGAGCTGTCTCCGTTTCGATCTGCTTCGATAGTACTTCGAGCTGCTGCTGAGCAACCGCTGGGTCAGCGTGGATCGTCGTAAGGATGCTCTCAGGCGAGGCGTTCTTATCGAGGCCTAGCACCTCAGCAATAACGCCTGTAATCGCTCCTCCGAGAGGACCGCCAAGAGCAGTGCCGAGAGCAGGAGCGATCTTAGTCACAACGTCGATTAGTTCCCTCATGATACCGCTTTCCAGATTGCATAGCCGATAGCCAAGATGATTGCGCCGATAAGGGGAGCAGGTCCCGTGCCAGGTTTCCCCTGTGGCGTATACTTCGGGACTTCAACCTTCTCGATGACTGGGACATCCTTAACTGTATTCTGGATCTCCTGACCTCGTGCGATGTCCTTCGACCAGATACGGACGCCGCCCTGACGCTTGCCTTTGCTGTCCTTAAAGCCTTCGATGCGATTAGTCCAGCCTGCGCCGAATGCGCCCCACAGAAGTTCGCCTGTTGTCTTGTGGCGAATGATCTTGAGGAAGCCTAGACGTTCATCCAAGATGAGATCGATGAGTTTCGCCGCCTGCTCTCCCTCGTAGTCGTCGGCGCGGTCGATTGTCGTAGGACCGACTTCACCGTCAACCTTGATCTGAGGACGATTGCTGGGCATGCGATTGATGGCGCGCTGAAGCCACAGGCCAGCCTGCTTAACGCCTGAGTTGACCGCGCAATCCATTATGCAGTAGTCAACGCCTGAGGGAAGCTTGCTACCGTTGATGAGGTTCCAGTATCTAGTCCGATAGATCTCTGCAACCTCGTAGTCTTCAATAACCTTAACGTGCCGCGTCAAAGTCTTTTTGGAACGTCGATAGGCATCATAGACCGTCTGGGTAATGCCTTTGTTAGTCGCCTTTCCCGGATCTTTGGGATGATTAGTGTAGCCTCCCTCATGGAAGGCTACGTGTTTCATGATTACTGTATAGTTGCTTTCCATCCTATTTGCTTCTCCACTACGGACATCTTATATTTCATCACAGCCATTTCTTCTCTGGCAGTGATGTCTACCTCCCCCGGCTGGGACGCGAAGTAGATGATGGCAGCACAGACCATGCCCATCAGTATGCCCGCGTCTTTGATGAACGTGAGCACAGCTGAGGGGTTGAAGTCTCTCCTCTGTGAGTTGACTGAGATGAGATCAATCACTCGGTCGACTTTGACACTCAGAGAACCAAGCTGCTCCTCAACAACGCCCAATCGGGTCCTCGTCTCCGTGAGCTTATCCCTCAATTCCGATTCCACTGCTTTGCTTCCTCTTGCCATCTTTCAACCAAGCTGGGGCAAATGAATTGTCTAATATAGGCCGTTTACGGATTGATGGGTATCGCCATCGCTACGTGATTTTGACTTGTAAACGTCGCGGCCACAGCTCGGTTGCTTTCGGCCGCACAGTAGGAGCGGAGAGCGTTTGAAGTTCGATATGGCCCCGCGTCACCGTCCAAGCATTCGGTAATATTGCTCCAACTTACGACATCCGTATCCGTGCCATGAATTTCCATCGCCACAATCGTCCCTCCTTCGGCGATGCTAATAGTCAGATCGGCTGACCCGTCGTTGGCATTAGCGGTAACTGGCGTACCGATTGTGCCAGACTCCACGATGTATGCTTCAATGCTTGCGGGAATACCATTGACGCTTGCACTATAGGTGATGACTAATGAGCCAGAAGGCGAATTCGATGAGTTGATTGGCCATGCATAGGCGTATATCGACAGATCCGGGTTAGGCCCGGTATTAACAACTGAGCCGAGCAACCCACTACTAATATCCACACTGTTAAGCGTGATAGTGCTTAGCGTTGCGTTGCCCTCGATACCGATCATCAACAGCAGAGTGTAATCGCCGCGATTGGGTGAACCTGTATTGGTTATGGTCACTGTTGCGGTTGCGGCGTTACCTCCCGAATGGCGAAGCAATTGAACCTTTGCCACATTCGCTGCCTTGTTGGGCACAACCATAACAATGCCCGATACAAGTCCTGACGATGCGGTAACACTTACCGTCACGTCAGTACCCGACACAGCCGGCGTGAAGTTAGCAGCCGCGCCGATACGCATTCCGCCGGCGTCCTGGTCAACAATCTCAGTTAGACCGGTCCACGAAAGCGTTGCAGTATCTGTTGCGGCATAGCATGCACCGAAGATCACGGCACCCTCTGGTACACGGATGTTATCCCAAGTCTTTGATGAGGTAACGTTGGGGCAACAGTAGATAGCACACTCACTGATTGGAATGCCGTTAATGACCTCGATGATAGTTACCTGTGAGGTCTCCGTCATAGACCCAATGGCGGTCAGAACCATTGCTTGATCGCCCGAACCTGTAAACGCTATTGCCGCAGCTTGCAAGAACGTCGAGTGAGCAGCTGTTGCTGCCGATCCGGGCATAGTAACGGCTTGGTTCCCGCCGAAGGATAGACCGTTGGCATTATTCGGGAACTGTTCGAGTTCCGTCGACCAGTAGAAGAATAACTGCTTATTTGGATCAGCTGCACCGAGATCGGCACTAGGAACGTTGACGCTTCCCGATGTATTAGACGCTGTAAATGTCACAGTGTAGGTCCCAACCAGCCGTGCGCTGATCGGGGTTACTACAGCTGCTGCCGCTGCGGCGATCACAGGAAAGAGCCCAGGTAGAAACGAGGCCTTCACAAGGCTCGGCTCAGCAGATCTGATGATCGCTGGGGGTAATGCTAATTCAATCATTATCCGTTCGCCTTCTTCGAGCTGACTACGAAGTGAGTAGAGCTAACGCAGTAAATCATAAGCAAGTACCAACGTCCGCTATCGCAATCGGTAATCGTCGGGACCTCGCCGAGGTATTGGTTGCCAAAGGTGATAGTTCGGTCAGTGCCACTATCACCTTGCACAAGGATAGTTCTCCAAGTACCAGGCTGGCCGTTAGTCGGATTACCGATTGCACGATTGGCAGTCACAGTCAGAGTGAAGTTAATGCCTGTGTCCCAGTCTACTGCGACAGTCGCGGCATCACTTAGCGCAACGCCTGCCGAGGCGCTTTCGATGCGGTCAGAGGTCAGCACCTTGTCGGATGCAGCCGCACGGATGTTGGCATCGCTTGCTTTGTCGATAGCAAGAGAGCGATCCGCCGAGAGGTCGCCGCCTCCTGTGAGACCCGTCCCCGCCGTGATAGTACGGGAAGAAGGAACCTGACCGTCCACACCTTTTGGCGTGAAGTTAATGCCGACCCTCGCTCCTTCAGCGAAGGTTCCTGTAGACGCGAGATGTGTCACAGTTACATCGCGATAGGCGCCATCATCTGCGATAGTGCCAGTCACTTGGCCGATGAACTCAGCGGTGCCGTCCAGAGTACGAATGAAGATTACGCCGCGGTCTGAGCTTGACCCGTAATCGTCCATTCTAGCGATCCAGGCAGACACGGTAGCGCCGAAGTCGTCTGTCTCACTCAGGAAGATCTTCGTCACAGAGGCAAGTGTAGCGTTGTTAAAACGGAACTCGCCTACGCCTGGATCAGCGTCAGAGGTTGAAGGATCGAACCTATAGGAGATGTCCAAAAGAACTGCGTCGCTCTCGCCCTGCAACCCAATCGGCACATATCTCCAGGTACGAGTGAAGCCACTCGCCGTTGCTGTGATCCTATAGGCGCCTCCCACAGAGTGGAAAGCTGCAAAGCCATCTGTACCCACAGTGAAGGGATTACCGAGCGGCACAAGGCCGTCACGGTCGCTGAAGAGCGTGGCAAGCGGGGATCCTGCGATCTCTCTGCGAACTTCGATTTGAGCGCCTGAGACAATATCGCCTTTCTCATTGACGATAGTTGCCTGCCATCTAGCGACTGTCATTTCTACGGCTCCTTATAAGTAATTACGATAATGCCCTGAGCGCCAGAGCCGCCATTGCCAGAACGTGCACCGCCTCCGCCGCCTCCGTAAAAGCCTCCTGGGCCTCCTGTGCCGGCGTTGTCAGCAGCGCCACCTCCACCGCCTCCTGGACCCGCAGGTATCACAGGAGCAACGGTTTGCGTCCACATCTGCTCGCCAGCGCCTCCGGGGTTACCCCCGTAGGAGTATCGCAGACCCCCGCGTCCGCCGCCTCCTTCACGTCCTGAAGGCTGGGAGGCATTGCCGCCGCCGTAGCCGAAACGGTTGTTGCCGCCTTCGCCGACTGTCGAGTGCCCGCTAGCGTTAGTGCCGGGTCCTCCTCCATCAGCACCGCCTCCGCCGCCTCCGCATCTCGCATCAGTGCCGACAGTGCCACCGTTAGCGCCATTGCCGTTGGGACCGCCTGCGCCGCCTGCGCCGCCTGCGCCTGTCTCATTGTCATCTTTGTTACCGCCGGGAGCACCGTTGCCCCCTGAGGTTCTTATACTGCCGATACCTCCTGAGGCTTGACCCCCTGTTGATCCTCCGAAAGCTCCTTTGCCCCCCTGTGCGGCACAAAATGAGGATCCGAAAGAGGCATTGCCGATCCAAGTGTCGCCACCGTTCCCACCGTTCCCACCGTCGATAGAACCGATACCCCCTGGGCCTCCTATGCCAACGCGGTAAGGAACAAGGTCACCTGGATTGAGAGTGGCGACATTAACAACACGAGAGAAGGCGCCTCCGCCGCCTCCTGTGCCGCCTGTCGCACCGCCGTCACGCCCTCCTCCGCCTCCACCGATCACGTTGAATTCATTCTCAGCGTCATTCCAATTAGCGGGCACAGTCCAGTTGAGAAGCGATCCTGTCGTCCGTAGAAAGATCGTATGCGTTAGAAGGATGATGCCCGACGCCAGCATCTCCTCAGCCGTGACGTAAATAAAATCGGAGTCGTACTTAACGCTAGTGACCTGGATAGGCGCATCCTGTATCTGGCCCAAGGCATTCTGATTTGCCCACCAGCGAAGCAGATAACCCTGTGCGGGCGAGATCTCGGCATCACGCCACAGCTTGAAGGAGAACCCCCGGGGAGGATCTCGGAACCTCGATAGCTTGATGCCATTGTGACGCTGAGCAGCGTTGTTAGTACCGATCCAACGTGCTGTCACAGAGGTAATGGCGGGAGCGCCATATTCGGTCTCTCGTACTAGATCAGCGTCGGCAAGCGCCGCGCGATAATTGTCTCGGTCATCACCTTGGTCAGTGGGATCACGCTGCCCGTAGAAGGTCCAGATCTGAGAGATCCGGGATTGAGGCAACTCTTTAACGCCAAGCGATCCTTCAACAATCCTGTCTTCGTCGAATAGCTCAACGTCTGTGGCGATCTCGCGAAGCACCTTAAGGCGTACCTTGCGTGCCTCATCATCCCAGAAGACCGCAAGCGCTGCCTGATCGATCAGCTCATTGAGCAGCTTACGGACGCCTGTCGGCTCTGTGATAATCGTGTTGTAGATCACGCCAAGGTATTGAGCAGTCTCCACTTGCCACTCGGCGAGGTCGATCATGTCAGGCGTAATGCCCGTGACGTAGTTTGTCATCAGGCCGTAGATAATGTCCGCGACATCATCACCTGAATAGTAGAGACACAGCTGTACTCGGTCGCCGGTATTGTGCGTCTGAGCCACAGAGCCCAGCTGTGCACGCGAGATCGTGAGGCTATCCCCTGACCTCGTGAAGGAGACAACCTCCTTGCCGCCGATGCAGACATAGCCGCTAGCAGGATATTCAGCGTCACCAATGCCGCCCGGGGTCAGCGTAAGACCGCCGTCATCGGCATCGATAGCAGACTGAAGTCTGCCGTTGCTCAAACGCGGAGCCTGTGAGCGATCATCATCAGCAAGCTTCAGATGGTCCTTCGCTATGATCGTATACATGCCCTGAGGCGTCGGCCCGTCCGTCGTATCAATCACAAAGTATCGGACAGTCATAGAGGCACGGTCTTGGCTTTCAACGCCTCTGACAAGGCGAAGCTCTCGATTGCGCAACTTCGTACCGTAACGGCCTCGCCACTTGCCCCAGAAGCTTCCTTCGTCGTAACTGTCTACCCCGAACCTATGGGGATGATCCGTCAAGTTCACGCTCACAGTAGCACGGACGCCGAGATCCTTGCCGAGTGAGATCTGAGCGGGCGTATGCGTGAAGCCTTTGATCGAAGGGATATGCGGGATCGCTGGATTAAGGTACATCGTCGGCACGGAGAAGCGATAGACTTCCCAGATGTATCCGCCGAAACCCAATTCTCCATTCTCTGTGAAACCCCCGCCTGTGCCGAGATTAGTCTGCCAGGACGTATAGGCGCCGCTCAGAAAGATGATAGGATCCGAGCCTGTCGGGTTTTCGCCGTTAGAGCCAAGATCTACAGGCCCAAGCCTATTGCTGATGAACTTCCGACGATTGGGCTCTTTGCTGAAGTCGATATAAAGACCATCTTCAAACCAGAAATCGCCCAGTCGTCCCATCAGCTTATTACTAGCGGACGTCTCAGCTCCAATACTGAAATTCGTCTTTGTAAAGTCGATTGTATCGTCGGTATACGTATCCCAGGCGGCAGTCGTATCCACCTCATCATTGATTACTAGCCAACGCTTTGTCACGTCGGAGAGATCACAGGAGAGTAGGATATTATGCCAGCGATTGAACCTAAGAGGGGCAGTAGAGACCACTCGTAGGATCGTTGTCCCGGCGGCATTGGCGAAGGTGAATTCGATCTGTCCGCTAGTGAGGAGCACGCAACGGTTGTCCTCGCCTGCGCCTCCGCTATCCTCGAAGATCCACTGATCCCCTACGCCGAGGTTCTCAACGTCAGGATAAAGCCAAGTGCTGAAGGTTACGAGTTTGCTATCGCTTGCTCCTGTGAGGCCTGCGCCGCGGGAGAGATAGTCATTAATGCCGTCGAAGGCCGCAGTCCGCTCTACTTGAGTAAACTCGTCAGCATCGATCTCAATGTATTCAACGGTCTTCACGACGCAATACCCCCGATGTCAAAGCTGATGCGCATGTTGCCATTGCTCGACTGGTTACTCGGAATGGGGTCGCCCATTAGCCAGCAGTAGCCTACCTCATAGGGATAGGTGCCGGGACGCCAAGCGAAGAAGAACGGCACGTCTTTACTAGCACGGATAAACGGATCAAGGTATGTCCGATACCAACTCGGCGTGAGGTTCTGAAACTGCACACTAAGTTTCAGCGCCTCATTGCGGACGATGCGTCCTAAGAAATTGCCGCTCTCGCTCCTGCCGTTCACAACTTGCGCGACCCGCGCCATGTTCACAGGAGTAACGCCGACGTAAAGACGACGCTGCATAACGAGAAGCTTGCCCGCATAAACGACACTGGCCTCGGGAACATCGAGGCCAGGTTGAAGTCTGATGCGGAGCTGTGTAATACCCTGAGGCGTAAACCTCATGATGAGCGCTTCGTCCGTCGGCGGAATAAACTCCTGTACGACCTCGTCCCAGGTGCTGCCATTAAACGCTTCCAGAGACACAGTGATTTGCTGCGTAAACCAGTTGTGCTTAGCAACGCCGACGTAATCGACATCATCGACGGATTGAAGATCCATCGTGATATACTCGTCACTGCTATCATCTGTGCCCTGCCACTTCAGATAGGTAGCGACGTTGGCGAGGTTGATAGCGGGATACGACGTGGACTCGGTCGTAGTCGTGATGTTTGTTCCAGTGACTAGGTTGTGATACCCGATCACCGGGTTGTTGCCGTTGATTACGCCTCCGCCGCTCTCAACATCAGAGAGCACAAGGCTGGATGAAATCACTGTGGTCATTGTGCGAATACGACCTTTCCGCCGTCAGCCTGATATTGCAGAAGCTTCTCGGCGAAGGCTTGGACGACATCGCCAGAGACGAATTCATTAGCTCGAAGGCCTTGAACAGTTAACGTCTGGCTTGGGTCAACGACAGGAGCGTCGGAACCACTTCCCCCGCCTGAGCCAGCACCGCCTGTAGAGTTCTCATTTGTCGATCTAAGCCCAGCAATCTGCGCCGCCGTCGCCGCAGCAGCAATGGCAGCAAAGGCAGCACCCACAGGAGGCCCGCCGATCTTAGCTCCTGCCGCATAGCTGCTGACGATACTTTCATAGCCCTTAACAATCGCCTGAGCGAGAGCGATGGCCTTAGTAATGGCAAACTGCTTCTTGCCTTCTCTTCCGATAGCCCCGCTGATGTTACCCAGAAGACCATCGATCTGGCCTGCGAGACCAGTCCAAAGTTGCTGCGACTTCTGGAAAGACGCCGCCTGAGCCGCGTACATTCTCTCACGGAAGACTTCCTCATTGCGCGCTACCATCTCGTTATACTGAGCTTCGTTAATCAGGCCCTGCTCACGGAAAGCGATGAGTTGGCTGAGCCGCGTTTGATAGGACGATAGCTCCATCTGCTCCTGAGTGAGCAGACGAGAGCGGAGCTGCTCTAGCGTCTTATTAGCCGCTACCTGCTGAGCTTCGAGCTGCTTTGCTGCCTCAGCGTTGAAGCCGAGAGTAGTCTGCTGAGCCGCTTCACGCTTCTTGCGGTTCTCCTCAACGACAGCCTCAGCGGCAAGGCGAGAGTTCTCCCGCACTCTGTCGAGCCACATAAAGAGTTCCTCAGAAGGAAGCATGCCGCTCTCGCGAGAGGCGCGGATAGCTTCGTCTTGATCCTTCTTCACTTGGTCGACTGCTGCACCGATTGCGGCAGCCTCTTCCTCAGCCTTCTTGCGTTGTCCTTCGAAGAAGCCATTAAGGCCATAGCGTTCCTCGAAGACGCTTTCAAACTTGCCTTTCAGCTCTGTGAGCTTGTTGCCGATAGCAATGAAAGGCCCAGTGATCATGCCTGTGAGATCTGCCCAGCCTTGCTTCCAGCGTTCTATGCCATCGAGAATGCCGCCGATACCGAGTATCACAGAGGTAACGAGGCCCTCAAAGCTGCTCTTGAAGTCATTGCTACCTTTGACTATGTCGGCGAAGTCATCGGCAATGCCTTGAATGATCGGCGACAGAACGATTGCCATCTGGTTGCCGATACCGACAAGCGTCTCCTTAAACGTGCTGAAAGCGTCGTTCGCCTGCTCGATCTGGATCGCTTCGACATCCGAGACTGCCTGCCCGTACTTAATCACGTCATCACGAGCATTCTTGAAGGCCTCGCTGCCTCCTTCAAGAAGGTTCTGCATGATGCCGTGACGGATGCCGAGATCGCTCAAGATAGACTGCTGCTCGGAGGCGCTGAGGTTAAGCGCCTTGATCCTGTCTGCGATGAGGCCGAATTTCTGATCGACGTCCAGACCTTCAAAGTCTTTGGCGGCGAGGCCTAGACGCTTAAGAGCATCTACCGCGGGGCCTGAGCCCCGAATGGTCATATCGCCGATGGCGACGTTGAGACGAGTTGCCGCCTGCGTAAGCGTTTCCAGGCTGACGCCGGAGAGGTCCGCCGCGCGCGCAAGAGCCTGCACGCCTAGCACGGAGCTGTCCGTCTGTCGCGCTAATTTTGACATCTCGTCAACAGCATTCTGGCTGTGAGTAACGAGAATGCCCAGCGACGCAAGGCCGCCGATGCCAGCGATGGCAGTAGCAGCCGCTACCGCCAAAGCTGTGACCTTTCCTAGACCCGCGGCGACGGCAGCAAGAGCAGCTTCTGCGCCTTTACTGTCGCCACCGATAACGACCTCAGCTCCCTGAATTCTCTCCACCATAGGCTTTCTCGTATAACCTTGCTACCGTGTCTTCATCCATAGAGCCATACATCTTCTTGGGGCGCCTTACCTCAGCGATCCACCAAAACTCCTGAGGCGTTATTTCCCAGAAGTCTTTCGGCGTATACCCCCAGGCAATCCAGGCTTTATAGGCGTTCTGGACATAGCCCCCGACGTCTTCGTCGTTGACGGGGCTTCGCCGTTTCCCGAGCCACCTGCGGCCTGAAGCTTCTTGGCAAGAGGCTCGGGCGGTGCCATGAGATCGATCAGCTCTTTAATCAGGGTTGCTGCCCGTTCCATGTTCTCGCCTGGGGCATCACCTTCCTTCTTCCCCAGCATCTCGTAGTAGACTTCGAGATCTGTCACCTTCACCCCCGCATAACGCAGAACGAATGCGTAAGCGGCAGCGATCTTACCAAGCTTCATGTTGCCGAGAAGCGCCGTATTCTGGATCTCGATGAGAGTAATGATATCTTCTATGCCGAGAATAACGCGCATCAGGCTACTGGTCTTGATGACAAATTCGTCACCTTTCCAGGTAATGATCTTATCTTGCATGTCGTAGGCTCCCGTAGTCTGTGGATTAGCTTATGACTGCCGTAGTGTTGGCACAGATCAGGAGCATATTGGCAGCCGAAAGGCCGACGCCAATAATGCAAACCTGCTCGCCAGAAGAGAGATCAGCCTCAGGAGCAACGCCGCCCGCTGCACCGCTGAGTACGTAGATCTCACCCTGTGTAAGAGTTGCGCCAATGTTGATCGTATCGCCGGGACCTGCGTATCCCACAGGCTGACCTGCCGCGGCGCTATTCATCGCAACGCCGTTAACAGTACGCTTGGCAACGGTCGCGTGATCGGCATCGGACAGATAGATGAGACCGTCAGAGGTCAACTTGTGAACAGCCTGCCCTGCGGTAATAGCCTCAGCAGCGATGCCGAATTTGAGCGGCACAGTAGTGGGCACTGCTTCAACGTTGGCAGCGGTAATCACGAGATCAGTCATTCGATGAAGTCCCTTAAGTTGAATTCACAGGAAGGAGTGGGAGGCTTGTTATCCTCCCCAGTGATGCAAGCATCTCGACAACCTTACGGGGGCCTTGCGAGCCGTACCGAGATCTGGCTGTTTTACTCCTTACGGCGTGTAGGTCGCAACGCCTGTGGACTGCAACGAGGCCTCGAAGGTCACGGCGTCGTTGTAGGTTCCCGTCTCGGTATACTCGACGAGGTGGAAAGTCCCAGTGATCGTATCGCCGTCGGGATAGGTGATGACGACCGAACGCTGGCGATTGTTGTTGAACCAGTCGGCCTTCAGCGTGTGATTGCGGGTAACGCCGCTTACGCTAATGTCGATCTGCTTCTGGCCCGGGGTTGTCAGAAGACGGCGCCAGCCGTCATCATCATCCGAAGTCGTGTCAATCGGCTCGCCGTTGATCGTCACACTCTTCTCGCGGACGCCGCCGATTGAGGCGGCATTCCACGTCAATTCAAGGTCTCGGCCGGGAAAGCCGTCAGCAATGCTCATGTGGGTAGGCCTCCAATTGTGGCTCTAAATTGAGCCGTTCCTCTGTAGATCTGGCCATCCTGCTCTCTTACGAAGTCTTGGACCTCGAAGTTACACATGACCAGCTTGTAGGGCGATAAGCTAATCCGCTTCTCGCACCAATCTAGCAGCGTGCGAATGCGATCCATCACGGACTTCGCCCTCGCTTCGCTTTCTCCTGCGTCCATCAACTCGATGAAGACGACACTCTGCTGACCTCTGAAATCATCAGCATTCCAAGGCTCGGTTCGGTTCTCGTTGTAGACGAGATAAGGCTTGGGTTGATCCTCATTCACATAGGTGAAGAAAGGAACCTCTCCACCGAAAAACTCCTTAAGACGTTCATCGCCTTTCAGGAGCTTTCCGATCTCTCGCTCTAGAACGAAGCTTGCTGACGGCTCGTCCATTACTGCCTCCTAAATGAGACCTCGAATATCCGCTTAATCTCGGCCGACTTGTTGAGCAGAGCACGGAACATGAAAGGCCGCGGCTTGATCCGTCTTGTTCCCCACTCAAGGAAACCTGCATAGTTAGTATTCGCGATGACGCGGATACGATTGGCATGGAATTCAGCGTTCACGATGATGTTGCGAACGAGCGTTCCCGTATCTGAGGCTGGCGGCTCACCTGGGGCAGAGGCTCTGTGAGCGATGGTACGCCGCTTGATATAGGTTCGGCCTGTCTTGGGGCCTTGGACTACGAGGCGTCTTGCTTCGTTCTGCACTACGAGAGCCGAAGCATAGAGCGCCTCTTCCGTCTTCTTCCTATTCTTACGCGCGTATCTCTCCAAACCCCTCACAGTAAGGTTGTTGCCACGCATGCGGAATGAGATCATGTGTTGCCACCCTCTCGGCAGATGACTTTCATCCATTCTTTCCGCTCTGTGGGATCTTCCACAGAGAGGATGTAGAGATCTCGGTTATCATACTTGAAGTACATCCCCTGAAGCACGTCGGCATCGTAGCGGATCTTAACCACGTGGCTAATCTCTTGCTCCAGATGATTGTACCTGTAGACTTCGCGGGAGCTCGCCGCAGCTACGTCCGCCCATAGCGCCTTTACGGTCTGATCTGATCTAATCTGCCCGAGTGCGCCGTCGCTGCTGCGGGCGGGTCTCATGAGCGTCAACCTGTGACGCATACGTCCAATTGATCTCATAGCTTAGCGATCTTCCTCCGCTTCATCACAGAGCGAACGCCTAAAGGAACCTCAGCGGTTGCTGGATCGAAGTCCTGGACCTCTCTATTTTCGTAGTAGTGAGCAACCAGCTGACGGATCGCTATCTTGATGTCAGCGGGAACGCTAGAGGCAGCGTTACCGAAGCCAGCAACGTAGGTAATCTCGATACCGTTAACCCCACGAGTAGGGGAAGGCCAAACGCCACCGCTACGAAGAGAGACGCGGCCTGGACGTGACGACGTATCCGTATAGAAGCCTGTGAACGCCTGCGAATTGTCCGCCTCATCGTAAGACATAAACGACGTGACGCTGATAAGCGGCGCGCGGGGAAGTTCAATGAAGCGAACTGGCGATGTGAGTTCGGATAAAGCGCCTTCCCGTACCCCATTCCACCAAGGCTCCTCTCCTTCGCTCGGAATTCTGTCGAGCGATAGGCGCCACGTCTGGTTAATCAGAGCGAGACCCGTATGCTCTTCGATGACAGTCCGCGCTGCTTCGATATAACCTGTGATCAGCGTGTCTTCGTCGCCGTGGCTGATGCGAAGCTGATCTTTCGCCTCAGTCAAGGAGACTGGCTCAACGCTCGGTGGCGTAATAAGCACATTTCCCATTGAACCAGTCTCCTCTCCGCTCGGATTTTAGTCGGCAACAGCCTGTGCCACAGGCGAGATCTCGGAATGGAAGACCCAGACGCCTGCCAGGAAGACGTTGCCGCTATCATTGCCCGTCGGCGTGACAGTCACGCGAACATAGCGCTTGTTGCCACGGTAGCCGATCTTACGGACCTCGTTATCATCGTCGTCCGCTTCGAAGGAGGCGCTGACCTCGGTCAAGACGAGATCTGCATCATCGACGGCGGTTGCGTCGCCAAGGTTAGCGAGATCGCCATGCTCGACCAGAGTAGCAAAGGTCGCATTGGTATCGGTATTCGCGCCGATGAGGATGATGTATCCAACGGCATGCTTGCCCTGAACATCGAGAATTTCCGACACACGAGCAGTGTTGTCGGTCGTCGCTGCTGCGGGGCTGAGGCCTCGGGCGATGCCGAGGTCATTGATCATATCGAACTTCATTAGGTCAAGTCCTCACAGGTTGAAAGGGCTGGGGAGGGCGAGAAAGGCGGGATATTTCCTCTCTCTCCTCGGCATTTTTAGACGGGAGCCTATTCCGAGGCTGCCCTCCCCTCAGTCTAGTCGGATATCGCGGCTACCGACTAGACTATTAGGATGCAGAAGTCCGCAGCAGCTTGATCGCTTCAAAGTTCTGAATGCCGCCGCCTACACGCTTCGTGGTATAGAAGAGGACATACGGCTTCGCCGTGAATGGGTCGCGCAAGATGCGGACGCCGACGCGGTCGACGATCAGGTATGCGCTGCGGAAGTCCGCGAAGGCCACGGGATAATTGCCGTCGCCAACAGCTGCCATGCTTTCCATCTCAGCAATCGGGTAGCCGAGCAGAGCTGCGGGCTGACCGACCTGGATCGAAGGCTGCCAGATGTAGTTATCATCGCCATCACGGAACTTGCGAACGGACGACATCGTCGCGCGGTTCATCGCCCAACGAGCGTTGACACGATACTCGCCCTTCAGAGCGTAGACGACATCGATGAAGTCATCCACGGCATCAGGGTCAGCCGAGAAGCCTGCGCCACCCGTCGCAATGTAGCCAGTCTTGCCCCATGCATAGGATGCGTCAGCAACCTTGTCATAGGCCATGAAGCCACGCGGCTTGCCGACGCCATCGCCGACGACAAAAGCAGCGCCTTCCGCACGAGCGAACTCGATACGTACTTCGCCTGCGAGCCACTCCTCCATACTGATGTTGGCATCATCGAGAATGGTCTGAGTTGCTGCCGGCATGGCGTACATCTCATGAGCCGGGAAGCTCAGCTCGGACAACGTCGGGGTATTCGTCTGAGGACGAGAACCTGCTTCACTGACCCAGCCGCTGTTGGCGCCGCCGAGGTTGATCGGCTTCTTGTATAGCGGAGATGACACAGAAAGCACCTGGGCGACGGAGCGCACAGGAGAGATTTCCGTCACGACGCGCGTGATTGCCGTTTCCATCTGCACAGGAACGAGATAGCCACCGTCGGGATTGCTGCCGGCGGAGAGCGCCTTCTCTTCAAGTGCCGCCAGAGCATGCTCGCCGCTGCCCTTGCGAAAGAACTGCATGAAGGCCTTGGCATGCTCGATCTGCTCAGCCGTCATCTTCACGGCCTTGTCGTCGTGACCGATGATCGGACGCTTAGCTTCGAGGACAGCATCGTCGAGGCGCTTCTGGAGCTTGTCGAGATTGCCGTCCAGGCGGTCGATGTGCTCCTTCAGGATGACGTCTGTAACGCCGTTCTTCTTGACCTCAGCGATGGCCTCGTCGTTCTTCTCGCGATAGCTCTTGAAACCCTTCTGAAGATCCTCAAAGATCTTTTTCAGCTCAGGCGTCATCTTGATGTCATCGCCGCCGCCGGCATCTTTGTGTTCCAGGCTGCCATGAAGCGGCCCGTACGGAATGCCAGCCAAACGAACATGTTCCGTCATAGGTATAATTCCATTTCAGAGGGTTGAGATTAGATGCCGAAGATGTCGGCAGAGGTCATGGGCTTCACAGTCTCAAGTCCGCCATCCCGGCGATCCTTCGAAACAATCTCCGTTGCTTTCTCGTAGCCATACTTGGCAACGAGAGCAGCGAAGTTGTTGGAAAGGCCTGCGTCCCGCAGTATCCCTTCCATCTGCCGTAGTGACTTCACCTTATCAACCCTGGCCTTCGGGTTGGCAGGAAAGGTCACGACGGAAACTTCCCAGAGATCAACGGCGAGAAGCTGGCGGTAATCAGTGCCTTCTTCCCACATTGATTTCACAGTACGAAAGCCGATGCTAAGGCCATCGAGTACGCCGGCCTGCATAAGTGTAAGCGCCTCAGCGCCTTTCTGTACGGCTGTGAGGATTTTGCCAGTGACCTTAAGGCCAGTGTCATCCTCTTCCATTGAGGTCCAGACGCCAATCGGCACAGAGGGGTCGTGCTGCCAGAGCATCTTGATTGCCGAAAGCGGCTTCTCGCGAAGCGTATCGCGGAAAGCACCTGGCATGATCTTGTCGTAGGTGCTATCGACGTTATTGAAGACGGCGCCGTAGCCTTCAAAGGTGCCATCGTCCTTCGTGGCTTTCAGCGTCAACTTGGCGTCAAAGATGTGGAGCGTCATTCTGGATTTCCCTCGTCATGTATCATTTATACAACAGTTGATGGCCCGGGTCAATCGAAAATTGTTCCGTTGATCCTCGGGTGATAAAGCACAGTGCAACGACAGTTTATAACCTCTTCGGCTGATCCTTTTGGATCGCCTGGGAAGTCGAGCGAAGATCCACCAACCTCAAACGGCTCATCCATCTCACGCCTCTGACCATCAGCGTCAACGTGTGACTGTCTAGCTCGACTGTCCGCAGTCGTTGCCCACTCCTTAACGAGGTCAAGACCTGTGGCTCTCGCTGCCGTATCCGACGCAAAGTTGGCAGCAGTGTGAACCTCGGTTCGTGCGATCCTCGCCGCTGAGCTGAAGTCCCCTCCGATGGCCTCTTGCAGAATGCGTGCCGTTTCATCTTCGCCTAATCCTTGCTCAAAGGCGCTCTTGAGTACATCCGTCGCAACCTCGGCCATAGCCTCAGTCATGTTGACGGCTTGGTTAAATGCGTAATCGTCCAGCCACAGAAGAACTTGCTCTCGGAATATGTCGAAGGAGTCTTTTTGTTCTGGCGCGCCTCCGCCTGATCGGACGTTGATGTGATCGATGACCATCGGGCCGAACAAGAACAAGACCCGTTTCATCCAAGTCGTGATGAGCGCCTTAAGCACAGGGAAGCGGTCATATAGGACGATGCGAATACTCGCACCGTCTCTATAGCCAGAGAGGAGCTTAGCCGTCGCCTTCCTGTGCTTCTTCAGATCACGGAGATATGCCCGCTCAAGACGTACTGCGGCGCGATTAGCCTGCCGTCGCCTCCTCTCTCTGCTTCTTGTATGCGCCATCTCGTATGTTTCTCATTTCAATTGGGCCGTCAGGCTCTACCTTACCGAATAGCAGCTCATAAGGCGGGCTGCCATCAACGTCCTTTAGTCCCTTCTCCCGTCTCGCTCGGATCAGGCGGATTATCTTCTCCGCCCTCCTCATTCTCGTCTTCGCCCTCTCCCAGTCCTCCTCTCGGCTGATCGTCAAGGCCAGTTTCTTCGTCATCTACTTCGGGCTCCTCTTCCATAATGAGTGGCACAAGAGAGGACTGGATGAGAACGTCATCGCCGCCTTCGACCTCAGCATAGCCGAGAGCTTCGCGCTTCTCGTTGGTCGTCAAGGTCGTAGCAGCGTTGATCCTGCTCCACGTGTCCTCTCGCTCTTGCACGAGGCCTGAGACCTCGTTAATGTCAAACCAAACTCTGAAGCCATCGCCGTATGAAGGCGTAAAGAACACACTCAGAGACTGGCATACGCGCGTCATGAACGGCAGAACACACTGCCGATAGAAGGCGACATTCGCCTCCTTCAGGTTGCTGTAGGTATTATCGCCGGGAATGCCCAGGAGCTGAGGAGGTACGCCGAAGCTGAGGGCGATTTCCCGTGCCGCCTGTGCCTTGCCTTGCGTGAATTCTAGGTCCACAGGAGCGATGCCCATAGGCTTCCAATCGAGGCCACCCTCCAGCAGCATCGGACGGCCTGCGTTCTGTGTACCTTGATAGCGATCCTCCAGCTCCGTCTTAAGGCGTGAGAATTGCTCCTCAGTCAACGATGCGTCGCCTTCCTTGTCGCCGACTACGACAAGAGCGCCTGAGGGACGAGCGCCGTTATCGAGTAGCGACTTGTTGTAGGCGCCCGCCGCAGTGTAAACGTCAATGCTGTAGGCCGCAGGCTCCATCGCGCTGAGGCCGAAGAGATCGTTAGTCGGATGAAACAGTTTGATGTGAAGGATCTCACGCTGTTTGCCATCGCGCGGCACATCGTAGACGATCTCATCATGGCCGACCTTATGAATGTACTTAGACGGCCGTCCTTTGGGATCCAGCTTGATCGTCATGCGATCAGGCCTCAAAGTATACAGCTCCTTAGGCGCTTTGCCTAAGAGAACGGTTTCAAGGTAGGTATTGCCAGCGATAAGCAGGAACGAATAGAGCGCATCGAGAAGCTCCGCCTGACCTTGGAACGGATTAGGCCGTGAGATAAGGTCATAGAAAGGATGCTTTTCCACGGGCTCATCGTTCTCATCATAAACAAGAAGCGGGATCGATAGCGCGGCCTCGGCTATAAGGCGAATGCAACGATAGACGATTGCATTCTTGATATAGCCTTGATCGGCAAAGCTGGCATAGTCACGAGGCGACCACTGCGGAGCGCCTTGTGTCACAGAGTAGATAAGGACGCCAGCGCGGCTCTCTTTCTTCTCAGGCGGGTTGTGGATCGGATTAGGCGCTTGCTTCATCGTAGAGACCTTATCTTAGGCTTGCGTTCCGTCTTCAACATCAGATCAGTCAACGCCCAAACGAGAGCGTCCAGATTGTCAGGCGATTTGCCACGAGCAAGGCTTTCAGGCGTAAGCTGTACCATCTGATCTTCCAGCTCTGCGAAGACGCCGACGTGATGTACCCGGCCTTGCTCGTAGAGAGAAGCATTCGGCTCAGCTCTTAGCCATTTGCCTCGATAGGCGCGGACCTCTCTTATTGGAATGCTGTCATCAACCTGCCGCATAACGGCCTTAACCATGTCGCCGCCTTGGTTGACCTCAACGACTATCGCGTCTGCTTCGATCTCATGGAATAACGAAACAGCTTGGGCCGCCCATTCAGTAGGCGAACGCCCCTCACAGGATCTATCGGCGAGAACGTAAGCGTGACTGCCGCTTCTCCCTACGCCGACAATACCGCATCGTCCGCTTTCTGTCGCAGGCGGATCAACCGCAACGACCTTGCGTTCCAGCTCAACGTCATCGACTGACTTGACGCGGTGCTGATCGATGAGCTTATGAGACCATAAGGCGTTAGGATTATCGTCGAGCAGCTCAGCGTCCAATTCCTGACGGCCCAATCGTGTGCCCTCATAGCGAGATATGATAGTCTCTCTGAAGGACGGCGCAAGATTGGCAAGGTTGTCAAAGGTGCGGCCTTTCGTGATGATCGTCGTCTTTAGCCTCAGCAGCATCTTCAAGACCTCTACGGGTCTTGGAGTTGTAGTGACAATCTGAATAGGCCTTCGACCCAGACGTAGGCCAAACTGAAGTTGATCAAAGGCGTCCATTGCATATCGCCACTTAGCCAGCTCATCCAGCCAAGCAGCATCAAACTGAGGACCACGCAAAGCCTCATACTCCTCAGCAGAGAAGCACTTTCCGATTGCGCCATTAGGCCACCTTACTTCCCTCTTTGACGGCATATACGTGGGCATGAACCAAGGCGCTGATGATGCGAGAATGCCACTGGGTCCTTCGATCATCACGTCTCGTACTTCCGCAGCTGTATCGCCGATCAGTGCAATTCTATGATAGCCATGACACTCTACAAGCTTGCGCACAGCTTGCGCGCCTGTCTGCGTCTTGCCCCAGCCTCGGCCTGCGAGGATGAGCCACGTCGACCAAGGCAATCCCTCAGCGTTCTTCCACTGCGGCATGAGCTGATCTTGCCGCGCCCAGAACTCCCAGGTATTTAACAGCAATAGAGCCTCAGCGTCCGTCAGGCGCTTGAAGCTTTCCAGGATCTCATCACGTATCTTCTGACGTCTGAATAACGCCTTAGCCTTCTTCGCCTGCGGCAGCCTTGTCAGCTTTCGCCGCGAACTCGAAGAGATTAGTAAGTCTACTGAGTAATGTTTCAGCTGCTCCAGCCAAGGCCAGCTCAGTGTCCGGGCCGGTTGGTTTAAAAGAGGCATAGGTGGGGCTCCGGGCGGTTACCGCCAGCTTTAAAAGGGAATCGGAATAGACGCGCTTATAAGTGACGATCTTCCCTGCACTGACTATCGGCTCTAGAACACCTTTGCTACCCCGTCGGGTAACCTGATCTTCCAATTCCTTTGTGCCGAGTTCGATTGCTTCTTCTATCTTCGCTTGCCAAGCTGGCGTCTCTTTCTTATAGGTCTTATAGCGCTGCCAACTGATTGGAATCTGACGGCAAGAATAGCTCTCAGACCAACCCTGTGCCAGCAAATTCAGAAACTTCTTCCGCGACTTTTTATTGAAAGGTACTCGGCCACGAGGTCTATGGGGCCGTCTCCCGCCGTAAGGTGCCATAGGTCTATCTCCAATTGCACCTAATATACATTCAACCTATAGTTAAGTCAATGGCACTCACAGAGATGAAATACCTGTGGCGCATCTACCTAGATCTCACAGAGATTGTGCCACAGGAGAGAATACCCAGAGCTTCAGGCGTCTCCCTCTCGGACATACGCCAGGCTATGGTTGCGGAACACTTCATCAATCGTCTAACGTGGATCATCATGAAGATAAATCGAGAGCTTAAAGTGAAAGAACCTTTTGGATCATCGCCAACGCGGCCACCCAAGTATGAGGTACGTCTAACAAACATGGGGAACGGCAAGTTTCAGCTGCTGACCTTCGCCGCTCTCTACTCAGCTAAGAAGTACATCGAGGCCGTCTCACAGAATGACACGCCTCTAGATCTCAGCTACGAAGCGATCCTGGCGAACGGCGTCAAGATCAAATCTCGACATCTCCGCGCCATTCTCGGCTATGAGTATGACAGTGAAGAGGCCCAATGGCAGTTACCTCTGCCATACAACTATTACGCGCGTACAATCGTCGATAACACGCCTTACGCAGGAGACCCACAGAGGCCTGAACCGAAGGTCACGTCCTTACCTAAGCTGAAGGCGCCTGATCCTGCTCCTGCCTCATCCAAGTCATCCAAGCGCACGAAGAAGGCCTCAGCATCACCTTCGCCTACCCC
>JACCDR011631688.1_pt1 | contig 41924 bp, 94 predicted proteins | sample 7446431 | NCBI WGS metagenome assembly JACCDR01 (sample SAMN15323443, study PRJNA562643) | freshwater metagenome | isolation source: river surface water | place: USA:Blue River Watershed | collected 2017-08-17
ACGATATATACTCATACATTAAACGAAATTACACCTTTCTCACCTACCTAAAATCCCAAAAATGCTTTTCCGCTGATTAATACAAAAATCGTGATATAATTCTTTAATTACAATATTAGAGAATATCCCATGAGCCAACGTACCTATACAATACTTTCCCTATTAAACGAAAGCGTAATATCAATCACACGTTCTCTTTTAGAATCAAAAACACCTCACGAGGAAGCGAGCGATCCTCAAACACCAAAAGATCGCTTGGCTGAACTATCCGATCATGATGATGTAGATGTCCTTAACGCAGTTGCCGAAAACCCAAATACACCACCACACGCACTCGGTAAACTATTCTGGCATCCACACGAATTTAAAAAACAAGTCCTTAACAATCCCGCAAGAGTTCTTCATCAATTGGAAGATCCTAACGAAAATTACATCCGAAAATCCGCTCCTCTCGACAAATCCGGAGACCACCCCCTAGAAAAACACCTCATGACATCAAAAGACCAAGAAATGCTTCATTTCTTTCATAACGATCCCCATGAAGGAGTTCGCTCTTCCGTTGCTAAAAATAAAAATATATCACCAGATCTCCTGCACCAAATGGTCCAAAACGAAAAAAGCCCAATCGTGAAAGCTCATGGATTTTCTTACAATAAAAGCCTATCACCATCACAGGTTCACCATATCATATCTACCGATCCCCGACCCCATGCCGTGATACAAAACTTTTTTAAACATCCTTCTTTATCCCAAGAGACCATTCACCATGCTACTCAATCGCTCGCTGATGAGCATAACGAACTAAATGATACAGACGAATATCATAAAGACTCCCTACCCAATGGTGACCTAAACGATCAATCTAAAACAATGAATCATCACTACGCAACCCAAATACGAAGACACGCGCCAAACCTACCCGAAGAATCAAAAAAAATCCTCGATACTATTTTCCCTAACGCTCAATACTCTTGGTAAATAAAAGCCTAGTCCAATTTCAAACCCTGAGTTCATTACGGTATTATGCGGCACTTCTCGCCACAATTTTATCTTTTACACATTTCTATATAGTGTGAGATAATATACCTATTCACCCTATATAGGTATGCCCCATGAACCGTATCGCTACTCTACTCGCTGGCATCCAATCCAATGTTAACAGAACGCTATCCGCTATCACTGAAGCCTATCAATACTCTGAGCTAGACTCACCAGAGGCAGAAAAGGAGGAAGTTAGTTATCTTCCAAAACCAGCAATTAAAGCTAAACAATCCACCGACCCAGCAGAATTAGCCAAACTAGCCCGTCATAAAAATGAATTCGTCCGGATTGAAACAGCTAAAAACCCACATACACCCGATCACGTCATCGATCACATGACAAATAACGAACATAGCTTACACGTCGTTTCCGCTGGACTCGCTAAACATCCCAAACTATCCGCTCAACATATTCACCAAATCCTCGTCAATCCTCACCATCGAGACTATTCCGACACCTTCAACAACTTCGCTCATCATAAACATATTCATCCCAAAACCCTTCACCTCGTCGCTCAACAACTCATTAAAGAACGCACCGATGACCTAAATAACCCCGACAGAGAACCCAACCGCTCTCATCACGAAACCCACCAACTCCTATTATCCCACCCCAAAACATCCAAAGAAACCAAAGCCCTACTCAAATCTCACTTCAAATAACCATCTATATCGCAAAGAATCAAAATAAGACACTGAGAATATCCCTTCCCACACTATCATTCAATTCATTTTAACCTTCCCGTATATGTAGTCTCATTTTGAGGCATTATGCATCTATCCCGCTGTAATTTTTATTATTTTTCTACATGCGCAGTCTTAAAATGAGACACCATAGAAATACATTGCAGATGGGGCTACAAGGCTCGCTTATATTTTTACTGATTAAGTATCATTATGAGACTATTGATATTTCTTATGCAGATGGCGCCGCAAGTCTGATCCCCCTTCCCCAGCGTATTCTGGCACGAAAGATAGCGGAGAAAACCGGCAGTGAGTTGCAAAGAGGGTGCCACCGGGGAAGGGGGATCAGATAATATACCGAAGGGAACATTTGGGGCGATAATGTAACGAACGGTATATTATACCGATTGGTATATTTCAGAGAGAAGGGTACAGAGGGAAAAGAAACTGCAGGATAAGGTAGCCAACGAAGGGAACGATCAAAAAGCTTGACATATCGCGGATCATGAATAGCAGCATGGAGTCATCATCTTGGGTAGCTTGCTGATCTGTCGCCTGCGCCTTGACAGGGTAACAGAGAGGAGGGAACAGGCAAACACGATCGGCGCGGTTTGCTGGGTTGCTTAGGATAGCTGCGAGGAGCGCAACGCCACTATTGAGCGGTTGAGAGGCATTGCTGCGAGAGGCGCTGCTAGCGCTAGAACGGGCTGCAGAGAAGTCAAAGAGAGGCTCCGCAGCCTCTTGAACGCCTAAAGCGGGAAAAAGCACGTCAAGCAGGAACATGAAAAACAGACCGCAAGCGATAGCTGCGACAAAGAGAACCCAGAAAACGATAATGACGGGCGCGATTGATAACATGAGAAACTCCGCTTTTCAGAGTAGCACTGCGCTACCCATATCAATAATATAAGGCGTACAGAGAGAAAGGCAATGTGGGGAAATAAATCCCCCGTGGTATTAGGCGTCTAAGAGTTCAGGTGTTGCGGCTTGATCAACCTCCTCCTCCGGCTCAACCGGATCGATCTCGTCAAGCGCTGCGGCATGTTGCGAGAGATCAAGATCAACCTCCACGCCAGCGAGGATCGCAGCGAATTCGTCAATTTTTGACTCTTGACGCTTGACTTCGATCTTTCTGTCTTTCTCAACCTCCGACACTTGAACGATCTTGGTAGCAACGCCCTTGTTGCGGGCAGTATAGACGCGCTGCAGCATCAAAAGATGCTTGCGGTATTCACGCTCCGGAAGATCAAGCCAGTTGGACTGCTTGCTCCAGAGGATCGAAACAAGGGCTTGATCTCCGCGAGTTTCGATAGTTGCGACAGTCTGGAAAGAACCGTTGATCTTGGCTTGTAAGCTTAACATGAGAGACTCCGCTTTTCAGAGTAGCACTGCGCTACTCACATCTATAACATAAGACCGATCGCGGTACTGTCAAGCGAGAAAAAATGTAGAAAAAACCCTACTCTCCCCTTGCGAGAATTTCGGGTTTTTCTGGATTAGCTGATTTTCATGAGTTGACACAACACAACTGCCGCGTGTTGAAAGTCGCCGTTTGAAAGATGCGAGATCGCATCGGATAATAAATCGTATTGAGCCTTGAACGTCCGGACCTTGCGCTCCGCGAGATCGCAAGCGTCAAGATATGCGCAGAAACCGGGCTCATACTCCGCCACTGCGTATTTTGGGAACTCAACCGAATTGATCGCGCAGATCAAGGACTCTTGGCGTTTTTTCATGGTATCGATCGCGTCAAGGGTTAAAGAGTCAAGCATGATAAAGGCTCCTGTTTTCGGAACAGCGTCAATCGCTGCTCGCATTTATAACTTAGGTACGTTCTTGGCAATGTCAAGTTGCTGCGTAGCTATAGCGTAATTTGTGCCCCTTGCGGGGCGATTTTATCGCGTTTTTAGTTATTAAACCGCAACCTCTGCGACTTGCTCAGGGGTGAGATCAACCGTTTGGGGTTGAACAAAGAGAGAATCCGGAAGCGAGGGAAGCAACTGCAAGGCGAGGCGGTAGTTTTTCTGAAAATTGAGCCCGTTGTCATTTTGACGGAACAGGCTCCGCAGGCTCTTGTTTTCCGCATTAGTGAAGCGGTGCAACTTGACGATCGTCTCACACAGCGCGCGGATTTCGGCGCTCCCCGTACCCTCTTTTTGATCCAAGAAATCAGAGAGCGACTCAAAAGCGGCTGCGCGGATCAGCGCCTCGCAATCCTGCTTAGTGTTGGCAAGCTGCCCGAACTCCACGAGAAGCCCTTCCGGAAGCTCCATCACATTGTCGCGAAAGATCGTGACAGTTGGGGCGGCTCCCTCATTCAAGAGGATAGAGAAAGCGATCGGGGTGAGAGAGAGTGTGTTCATTAGAGGCTCCTGTTTTTTCCGCGAAGCATCATTGCCTCGCTTATTTCTAACCTAGATCCCGTTATGGGATTGTCAAGTGTGGGGAACCAAAATTCCCCGGTTTTTTATTGGTAGTATGGGCGCTCTTGTGGGAAATACTGCGCCATACGATCCTCCACCTTGATCTCCATGTTATAGCCACCTGCCGCGCTTTTTTTGCCGCGATTGCGTCTCCTATCAAAATCCGGATGCTCCCAATCTCCTTTATGGGCATACTCGGAGAGGCTATCTGCCGCGATAGCATAGCGAGATCGCATTTTTGCGAGAGTCGCCTCCAGCTCCTCAGTTGAGGTAACACGGATCGACTCCTCCGGCGATCCCACGCTATAATACCACCCGCCCTCCTCATTTCCGCCCTTTGACTGCGTGACAGAGTACACGTTAACGTACACCTTGCCCTTTTGAAAGGTTTCTGCGTTGATCTCGTCAATGATGTACTGTTCCATTCTGAACTCCGTGTCTTCAGAGAAGCACTGCGCCTCTCACAACTTTAACTTAGGTCCGTTTTTTATTGTGTCAAGTGTGGGGAATTTAATTCCCCGTTTTTTTAAAAAATAGTTGAGGTTAACTGATCAAAGTCTTCAATAGAAGGACATTCCGTTGCTGTCGCTTCAAAGAAGCACAGCTCATCGAAATATGTATTCCGTAAATATGTCACGTTCTTTACAGTCAAGACGCGGCAATTCTCGATCGATTCGCTCACCTCAATAGCGCGCTCGAATTCATGACGGTTTGTCATTTTGTTTAAGAGAAAAAACCTTGCGATAATGCGACCCATTGAAACCTCGTTTTTTCAGAACAGCGTCAATCGCTGCTCGCTATTTTAGCTTAGGTCCGATCTAGGCAATGTCAAGCGCAAGGAAAATAAAAAAATGTGGAAAGAAGCGCCCGCTCTTTTTTCAGAGGAGGCGCTTCTTTCCTGAGTTTAGGCTGCGGCGTATTCTTTCGTTTCGATCTCAATTCCGGGGAAACAATCTTTCAGGAATTGAATCACCTTGTCATTGTCGCTTGACATATACAGCCAAGTTTTCTCTTTGCCGTTGAAAGTACGCCACGATAACCCCTTGATCTTGGTAACAAAGGCTGCGTTATAGGGGCAGGCAACGCTATTAGCTTTCTTGCCAGTGTAAATCGTTGCTTTAGGCGCATCCGGAAGCTTGACAGGCACTACCACGGGCTGCGCTGCTGGCGTAACAGGGGCTGCCTCAATTGCTCCGATATTAGCCAAGAAACGATTGACGATCGGGGTTACAACTGGCTTGGTTGCATCTAAGTCAACCACGGGCTGCTCCTTCGCTACTGGCGTCAAGGGTAACAGCGCGATCCCGTTATCAGAGGCGTATTTCTTGGCTTGCTCGATTGTCTCCGCTAATCCGTCAAGAAACGGGTAAGCCTCTTGCGCGAAGGCTTCAAACCCGTTCAAGGTGCGGATCGAAAGTTGAAACCGGCGCATACCGTGCTCCTTGGTTCCCTTGCCATCGACATCTTTTTTCAAGCGGCAAGCGCTAGCGATCTCAAAATAACCCAATCCGGATTTTTCGAGCCACGGTTTGATCAGCCCGTAGAATTTGTAATTCTCGTCTTTTTGCGCCTTAACAACAAGGTGCAGGGAGCCATTGTTGAAGCTAGCGGTAGCAACCCCTAATCCGCGAAGCAGGTTAGCAAAGCCCTTGTATCCCAACATTTCTACGACTTGGATCAAGACTTCTCGTGTTTGGGACTTCATACCATGCGAGAGGATCCAAACGATCCCCTTTACTTCGTTGCGCCAATCGTTTTTTGCAACTTTCTTTTGAGAGTAGATCGACTCGAAAATAGTAGCCCAGCGCTCCCTGCAGATCTCTGGGAGATCTGCAGGGGTAATACATATCGCGATAAATTGTACGTCCAAATTAAGGAGGAATTCTTTCGCTAGAATTTCGTTCGCCTTCTGTCGGCAAATCGGACCTATCCCTTCCGAGATAGAGGCAGAGTCTGTTAAGGCTTTACCGCAGATGGCGCAAGAGAAAGAACCGAGTTGTTTGTGGATCGCGTAAGACATCGAGAGTTCCTTTTTTCTCGCGGGCGTCATTGCCTCGCTTATCTATAACTTAGGTCGTGTTTGCCGATTGTCAATGGTGGGGATTGAAAATCCCCGTTTTTTATCTAATACTCTAAATCCAGGGAATCACCATTAGGTGCCTCAAAAGAGATCATGCTAGCGATCTCTATATCTTCGCCTCCCTCTAGAAAGGAGACGACCCGGTTGATAAATTCCGGATCGTTTGTGTAGAAATCGCAAGTATAGCGCGGCTCCTCGTTTGGATCTTGGCTTGCGTATCGGCGCCCTTCCGCAAAGAGCACATCACAATGATAATTTCGCGAAAAATTGTAGAGGTTTTTCGAGATCTTGAACCTCAACTCCTCTCCGCTTTGATAGCGGCGCCTCCCCTCTGTCAGAGTAACAGGAAACCAAGCGAACATCTGGAGCGTTGCCATTTTGAAGCCTTTAGTTCGGAACAGCGACTCTCGCTGCTCACATCTATAACTTAGGTCCGATTTTTACAATGTCAAGGTGCCCTTACGGGCTGATTTTATTGTTGAGCTAAATAGGCTGCGAACACTTCCCGATCAATCTTAGATTCTGCGAAAGGTTTGATCACTTCCGAAATCTTCGCCAGTAGTTCAGTTTTCGCAGAATGGCTCAGAATTTCGTAGCTATCCTGCGAAACGAAGTCATACGCGAAAAAATCGGGAGATACCATCGCAGAGCAATTGCGATCAAAAAACACGGTACACTCGACATTGAGGTTTTTATACCCCTTGTACCCGAATCCGGACGCCTTGACCCGTAAGCGAACAAAATCTCGTTTTTGAACCGAAAATTCTACATCTTGACCGTCAATGTTGATTTTTACAATTTCGGGTGTTTGAGTCATTTCTGGCTTCCTTGTTTTCTGAGCAACCCTTCGCTGATCGCATCTATAACCTAGCTACGATCTAGGCGTTGTCAAGGTGTGGGGCGTAGTGCCCCGATTCATTAGATCCACTCGATTTTGGCAACTTTTACTTTGAGAGTGTCGCCTAGCTCGTATTTCTCGAAATACTGCTGCCCCTGTAGCCCAAACACGATATGACTGTTAAAGTCAACAGCAGGAGAGATCGCTGCCAGCATATTTTGACGCCGTGGAGTCATTTCGAGAGGCATCACCATTTCAAGCCCAGTAACGCAGTTGATTGCGTGATTATGATCCCGACCAAAGATCGGCTTGAAACCATGCAACAGAAAGAAGTCATTAATTGCCTGCGCGCTGCTATAGCTCAGGTTATTCTCGATTTTCCGGATATGCGATGCGAAGCGCTCAACATCCGAGATCCCGAATTCTTGAGAAACGATGTAGGATAATTGGCTCATAAGAAACCCCGTGTTTTCTGAGCAACACTACGCTGCTCGTACTTCTAACGTAGGTCCGGTTTCCCGGATGTCAAGCAATCAACAATAAATAGAGTTTCTCACCCAGTGAGAAAGCGAGTCCAACGGCTTCAAACCAAACGATAAGCATACTGTCATAAATGCCATCTTAGGGCTCAAGGATGAGCCCTTAGCTGCGCAAGCAGCCTTGATAGCCCAGGAATCCGGAACGATTAAATCGTAATCCCCTACCTCCCCACGAAGCGAAACCTTAGTGTCAATGTTAACATTTCGGCAAATAAAATCAGCGCTGTACGTTTCCATAGTATCCTCCTTATTTTCGGAAGAGCGCTATGCTCTTCACACTTCTAACTTAGATCGTATCTAGGGAATGTCAAGTTGTGCCCCGAAGGGCGGTTAAAAATAATCCAAAGCTTTACTCGCTATCGCAGCCGCCGCAGACTTTCTTTCATGAGAAAATCCAGAATACATATCTTCGCTCAAAAGATACGCCCACCTACTGAATTCTCGATGAGACGACCCCTTGTAATCTCCTCGCCATGCGGTTTCCAGCAGTTTCTCTGCCAACTCCGCAATCCCAGGCTCCATACCGTGAGATACATGTACCGCAGCGTTGGCAACTTCACGACAAACACCCCTTGCGATAAGGGTGTTAATCTTCCCCTGCCGAATCATAGCCCTTGTCTTTGGGGTGTTCCCCTTTAGGACGATAGAACCATGATTACCCATTCCTTTTTTATTGATTATCCTTGTTCCCCATTCCGGATTGCCTGGGATCCGATCAATTGCTCTGGGGCAATCGAAACCATAGCCCATCGATGCTAATACACCTCCGCGCAAAGCAACTTGCTCTAAATCACAGCTACCAAACCCATAGTTATCGCGAAATTGAGACATAATATCCTCCTTGTTTTCTGAGCAACAATACGCTGCCCACATTTCTAATATAGATCCAGTGTTTGGGATGTCAAGTTGTGCCCCGAAGGGCTGATTTATAAATCAGTGAGAAAATCCAAGCCCTCTACAATCATTCTTTCTAGGTTCTTACGCATGTTGCTTTTCTCAGGAACCTTGCGTAATACGCAATAGCTGGACTTCCAGCCTTGTCGGTTCGCTTTGCGGTTGAGGCGGAACATATAGCGTGTCTGGGATCCGTTTCCGGATACCTGAACGTGGCGAACATAATGGATATTACACCAACGATCCTCGTCAAAGTGCTTAAAGGTTTGGATGATGATTCCGTTAAAAAGGGAAGTTCTGCCCATTGTAGCCTCCAGTTTTCAGAGAAGCACTGTTCTCTCATCTGTAACGTAGGTCCGGTTTCCCGGATGTCAACTCTGATTATAAAAAATCCCAGACATAAATCGCGATAGCAGCAGAGAACGTTTTATCGATCTCATTCTCGATCGCGAAATCCAGCCTTATTCCATTCCTGAAATAAGAGGCTTTTACAGTATCACCAAACCTGCCGCAAGAGAACTCGACAGTTGACAGATTGACCCCGCAGATCTCTATGTCTTTTGCTTCCGCGATGATACCCCGGCGTTGTCTCCGGAACTCAAATACAGCGGTTTTACCATTGAAAGGAACGGTTAACGGTTTAGGCGTGTTCATTCGATATCTCCCTGTTTTCGGAAGAGCGATCTGCTCTTCTCACTTATAACATAGCTACGATCCATCGATTGTCAACCTACTTTTTTCCGAAAGCCTTTAAAACGTGGCTTAGGTCTCCGATGTATGGAAAAAACAGTTTCAGCAGAGAATATACAGCCTTTTGAATATGAATATCAGCGGCGAGGGGATCTATCCCTGCATTTAGCTCGATTTTATCGGCAAAGGCTTTTGCTCGATCTCTTGTCGAGTAAGCCATTGAAAGTAACATGTTATCCTGCGCGATTAACTCAACTGGCAAATTTCTCTCGTAAGACATTGTTTTCCTCCGTTGTTTCGTATGTCTAATTTAGATCGTATCGAGTAAATGTCAAGGTGCCCCGAAGGGCGATGCAGCTTAGTATGTGTCCGAAAAATAGCTAGAGTCTGGAAAGAGGATACAAGCGCTGATTAGTTCAGCCAAAAACTCCACACACAAGAGAAATAATCCATTACCTCTCGTATCTTTCTTGAGATTCTCTGGCTTGCTCATCTTAGAAGCTTGCTCCAATAACACGGGGAGTAGCTTAGAAGCTTTGCCATCAAACGAGCATAGAGAAGAGATGAAATCTTCCGGATATACTGAATTCATGCTAGCGATAGAAAGCCCTCCCTCCCTAACATCCATTCCATCGACTGAGAAAGAGTAACGAAAGCGGTTCATATATTCTCCAGTTTTCCGAGAGTTGTTGTCGTCTCTCACAACTATAATTTGGATCGTGTTAAGGAATTGTCAAGATTGTTCTGATTTTTTGCTCGAATTCTTTTCGATACCATACCAACAAAAGAGCCCGATCTCGTTCTGTTCTTTCAGCGGGGATCCTCGCTATCTGCTTGAACCATTTATCAGAGATCTTCCCGGTAGCCCGTAAGAGTAAGAGATCGTCATCAGTTGGGGTTAGTGTTACGAGAGGAGGTTTCATGGTCTCACCACTTCCGAGATCGAGCTATGCTCGCGAGAGGATGCATAGAACACGGTTTTAGACTTGCGGCTCCAGTTCACAATGATCTGCGCGCTAGAAACCGCTGCCTCTTTGTCCGGATAAAACACATTCCCAGTACCCGTTTTGATGAAGTAGCACGGGTAGTTAGGTGTCCGGAGGCTTGGTGAATTGAAAGCCATTGTTTGCTCCAGTCTGTAATATACGAAGTAAGCGGGTTAATTTGTGGGGCTTGCGCCCCGTTCTTTAGCCTTCGATGAAAAGAAAGAAGCCAGTCTCAACAGAGAAAAAACCGAAGTAAGCGGGGGTTTCAGCGGAAAGTAAAAACATCGTAGCCTCCTGTTTTCTGAGCAACACTCTGCTGCTCACTCGTGCCGAGGAACTTCGCTTCGCTCGTCACAATTCTAATATAGATCCGGCTTAGAGAATGTCAAGGTTATGTCTGCGATATTGGAGGCGAACCTTAAAAAATTCAATAGTCGCCCCCGCTGGTAAGCTAGTGGCACCCTCTGGCAATCGAGGTCCACTGTACTGCGCGACGATAAGCAAATCACCCTCTCGTAAATCAACGCTGATTCGATTCTCTGGTACTTGATAACCGATCAATCCGGATACAACTGCAGCCGTATCCTTATGACCAATTGCCGACACAAAATCAAGTCCAGCAAGATACGACTTCACCTCTGAAAGTGAAACCAACTCAACCCGCATAGTCATTTCGCCTAAAGACTTCTCAGTTTGAAGCATATTCAGGGAGAATGCGTTGCCTACATAAATCATTGTCGCCTCTTTTCTTTCGTTCGTTGTATTTATAATATAGGTCCGGTTTCCCGGATGTCAACTCTGATTATTGAAATAAAATTTCGATATCCATGTAGTTAGCGACTCGACACTGCTCATAAAAACAGGGCTCCTTTGAGTTTGTATCCCTCCGGTAGATCTTGCTACCTACGATGATATCGGTTTTATTGATGATCTCTAATCCTTCCTTGGAGACGAATTTCGTATCAGCGAGGGTGACGAACTGCTTCGATCCGTCGAGGCAAACATCGTAAAACTTCACTGCGAATTTTGGCTCTGACATGGTGTCCTCTGTTCTGCGGCTTCTCTGTTCCGCTATATTAACGTAGATCCTATTTGGGCAATGTCAAGAGTCGATTTTACTGTTTTTGTTTTTTTAGGTACGTAGTGATACGATCCCAAGCTGCTGAGAAAATAAAACCAAACACCATACTAATCACGAGATAACCAAGAAGATTCATTTTTTTAAAATCTTTCTGTTTATGTGTGCCCCGAAGGGCTTTTTTTACTCGAAACACTCTTGAAAAGCGAAACACCAGAAATACTCTGGAAAAACAAACGTTGGCGTTTCGTGTTTTTCTTTGAGCCCCTGCAGATATACGCAGAGTTCTTTCTCTCTGTGATTCTCCATTTTACCTGAGAAGTGTAATTCATCATTTTTCCATGAGAAAACAAGCTCCGGAAATGTTTCCCTTGCCTCACGAAGAGAATCAGCCGAAATATGACATTTAGAGGAACCGGAAACCTTAATCATGATACGATCCTTTGTTTTCAGAGAGGCGATTCGCTGCTCTCAACTATAACTTAGGTCCGATTTATTCAGTGTCAAGTTGATCGTTTCTCTATCCTACGATCAATCAATCGAAACGCACTCTCAAAGGCATCTTTTCTGGATCCGTAGCCTTCCCCTGCGGGTGAGCCATCTATCGAGTAAGACCAAACCTGCTTAGGGTTTACAGTCTTCATTGACGATTTGAACATGTTTTCAGATGACACCTGAATGACACGCTCTTTATAGATTTCCTTGTAGACTCGGCTCACTTGGCTCTCCTTGGTTAATACCAATGTAGATCCGATCTAATCAATGTCAAGCATTGTTTAGGATATGTCCCGTCAATGAGACGATAAATAAAAGATTTACGATGATAGATAGGATCTTCCAGAAATCAGCGTCTTCTGTATCCTTAGAATATTCCTTGATAGTATCAACAGCCGTACAGGTCAGAGCTAAAACACCGAAAAACGGGGAAATAACCAGAAAACAAATGATCGTAGCAATAATGTCGAGTACCAAAAAAATCTTGAATTTCATGGAATCACCTCTTTCTTGAGATACAATGTATACACGATTTATGGATTGTCAAACTTTCGAGCAATAATGGCTGCGAATCTGCCTACTTGGATGATATTTCACGATCGTACTGAATATGATATTTGAATTAATATCAATCCACTCTATCGAGATCACGCCATTTTTCTTGTAAGATTTAATGTAGTTTGACATATCATCCTCTCGCTTGTGCTTATCTAATGTAGATCGTAGAAGGGGAATGTCAAGAGGAGGCTACTGGAAACAGCTTAAACCAATGGTGAAAAACACAAAAATAAACAAAATCCACAACAATCGGCTTCTGAATTCTTTTTTGGGAACGAATGAGATACCCATATCAGATCTCCTTAGCGATCTCTCGCCTTGCTTGTTGTCGCTCAGCGCGCTTATAGACACGTCGAGTCTTTGCTTTTGTGGAAACTCGACGAAACGAATTGTGGCGTCCGGAATCCTCATGTTTCTCCAACTGAGAATAGCTGCTTTTGAGCCCGAAGACCCGAATATCTAGCAAATCAATGCCGCGAGGCAAAGAAGGAATTCCATAGGGGCGCATGATTACTCCTTGTTGTTAATCTTCTGATAGATCTAGTGTGGGCGTCACGATTTCACCCCTGTATGGATCTCCGACTGGCTCACTGAAGACAAGCTTAATCTCTTCTAGGTTGCTCAGTTCGCCGCCAATAATTGTGATTTTAGTACCTTCCGGATACTTAATGTTCATAATTTTGCAGTTATCGAAAACCAACACCATTGGAGCCGCAACCTTAATATTCATTCCCTTGCAGTTGATAAACGCCACCAGTTGAACACCCGGCAAAATCGATACATTGTGAATCTGACAGGTATTAAATACGATAGACTCATTAATCGTAAGACCGTGTAAAGTGACATTATTATTGTACATCGTTTTACTCTTTCAGCGAGTTCTGTTCTCGACATTTATAACTTAGATCCGATCTGGTGTTTGTCAATGCTCCTCTAGCTCTTTTTTGAAAAGATACAAAACCTCAGAAACTGCGTTGAGATAATCTCGGACTTGACGATCGTTGTCAGAGATAGGCTCATGAAATTCGAGCCCAATTCGAGCCATTTCTTCCAGCTTCGCCTCAAAATCTTTGATGGCGTAAATCCTTCCTTTATAGTAACCTCCGGCGCCCTCTTTCTTCAGATAACGAATGCAAGTGTTATATGCGGTACTTGCCTCCCCGATTGCTGTAGAATACTTGTTGCTCATTTTCTTGCTCCTATGAAAGATGGACCCCGTTGACCGAAACTACTTCCTCCCAGGACTCTGCAAAATCACAACCGCAGCAGCTGCGTACACGGATCCCGAAATATGCGCGCAATGGGCTGTCATAAGGTAACCGGCTTCCATAGCCTGCAAGACTCATTGCATCACCAGCGTTTAAGCCACTGTACGAAACGATAAAGCGAGCAATCCGGAATGCATCCAGATATGGGATCCCGAATGTGCTACGGAAACTACGAGCTAACCGAACACGGAACTTAGAAAGTCTCATTTGTGGCTCCTTGCTGCTGCGTCATATTTCTAATGTAAGCACAAGGCTCAGAAAGTCAATTCTTAAAAGTAAATTATCAACCGGATAGAGTGAAATACCCAAACCTGTATTTCTTTTCGTTTCAAAGGGAACGGAGTGCGTCACTCTAACCGATTGATAATGGGGAAGCCCGCTCCCCTTTCCTTGGGCTCCCTGTTGAACAGGGGCAGGATCAACCATTAGCGAATGAACGCCATATCATGAACCTTATTCTTGCATCCGCAGACGTTCGCATCGCACTTAAAAAAGTCGAGGTTCCGATGTCGCTCTGTAGGATTCTTGATGATCTGAGTATGGATCGTTTCCGGAGCCTCCTTCGCGACAGCCATCAAACGGATTGCTGTTGCATGGTTCGCAACACGGTTAATGGTTTCGTCGATTTGGAAATACACATAGTTCTTCATCGTAGCCTCCTGTGTCTTTGCGAGTTCGCTGCTCACATTTCTAACTTAGATCCGATTTTCTCAGTGTCAAGGTGTGGGGAATTTATTTCCCCGGTATACTATCGCCTCCAGTAGAGAGAGGTTGATTTTTGCTTTGCTTCGAGCATAACGTGCCGATTTACAAGCATTGCCTCTTGCTTCCAAGAGAGAGGCTTTCCATACTTGCGATCTTCTGGATTGGTATCGATCCAAGCCATCACTTGATTATACAGCGATTCTCTCACCGGACTTTTGAAATTCTTAGTCGAGAGAAGCTTGATATAGCCCAATCGCAGCGCCTCATCTGAGATATCGAGTAGAAATCGCTGGATCTTCTCAGGGGTTTCCATACTACAACCAAAGCCCCAAAGATACTTGAACCGGATCTCCATCCGAAGATACTCTTCGCCAGAGAGCCAATCCGGAAGCTGAACCTCTCGAATAGACCAGAGTTCTTTCTGGACTAACATATCGTTATCAAAGGCTAAACAGACTGAGATCGTCTCGTTCATGTTGATCTCAGAGAGATCTTTCTCGATTTTATCGTAGGAGAGAGTTTTTCTCCCGTTCTCGTCCTTGCGAGGAACAGAGATCTTCACCTTCCCATTGACGATCTCACTATACAGATCATGGGAAGTGGTAGAGTTTTCGCCCATTTGCTTGCAGAGGAATTGAACGGTTTTCATTGAAAGGCTCCGGTTTTCAGGAACAGCACTCTGCTGCTCACTCGTGCCGAGGAACTTCGCTTCGCTCGTCACACTTCTAATATAGATCCGCCCTAAAGAATGTCAATGGGTGAAAGAGAAAAAGTGAGAGGCTGCGCTAGCCGACGAACCGAGAAAGCGCAGCCTCTCTGGTGGACTGTTACAGGGAGCAAATACCGTCTAAAATATATTAGACAAGATCGTCGATTACTGCTTTTAGCTCATCCAGATATTTATCAATAACAGTTCCCCGTGGGCTGATTTCATTTAACTTAATCTTCACGATCATAAGATTTGACATGATATCAATAAGATCTTCTGCCTTCATATCAATCTGAATAAGATCGTAGATAGGTTTGTACAGGGGCGCCTCTCCGCTATTCATCACGAGGTGATGAACCAGAAATCTTGCTTTCCCTATTTTCTTGCCAAGTTCACATAAAAAAGCTAATGCGCTAGCATCCATGATGACACATCCTTCCTTGCAGTGACATACGCCCCAAAGGGCAAGTTTACAGAGAGCCAAACACGAGATCGGTTTTTTTACCGTTCGCGAACCAATCGTTAGCTTTTTTCTCAACTTTCGCGAGAAGCACAGGCATACTCTTCTCGGAACAGGTGAACTTGCGCCCACCACCACCATAAGGATGATGTTCAACCCCATTCACTGCGAGAAGCGCGAAATATGGCTCAACATAGCTCCCGTTGTTGTAGCACAAGAAATCAAGGGTATCCGTCCCGTCGCTAAACTTCAATACGATATACTTCTTGTTTCCTCGCTTGAACTCACTTTGATTTTTTTCAACGCTACCCATTGGATTCTCTCTTTCTCTATCCCGTTTGTGGCGAGTTCTCTTGCTCGCCTATCCAATATAGATCGTAATCAGAGGATGTCAAGAGGCGTCAATCAAATATCTTGGATTGAGTCAAGCGGGATGACTTCCATACGGAACAGCGACATTTGATCCGCGAACAACCTTTTTTCCTTTGGTGTATAACCAAGCCTACTAGCGACTTCATCAATGACACGATCTCGGATCTTGGCAAAAATCTCAGGGATCTTCATATCGTCGATTTGATCTGATTTAAACTTCATTGAGTGAAGCGAAGCATCCCCGTGTTTATAGCAAGGATATCTACCGTCCTCAACAGTAACCAGAACAAGCTTTATAGCCATTGGAATCTCCTGTTTGTTGCGAACTCTCTTGTTCGCCTTTCTAATCTAGCTACGATCTAGGCGTTGTCAATAGGAGGTTTTGTATTCCGCGTCAGGATATTCGCGGCACGCCGCGACAAGCTTTTCAAGCCAAGGAAGAGCATCTTTATAGGTTCCCCATCCATTGGAAGCATCAAACCGGCGAAACCTATACGGATCGCTCTTCAGAAAAGATAATCCGGATTCTATCAGAGGAAGCAGATCCTTGGCGAACTTTACCTCTCCGCTCCTATTATAGAGAGGCTCATAGATGCCAGCTGCAGACCACATTTGCCCTAGATTGTGGGTGATATTCGCATCAAACAGCGTCATTTCTCGCGGCTCACCACCTGCGATGCTTCCAGTCCAAGTCAGCCAAACATCTAAGCTCATGATAACCTCACTTTGTTAATTGTGCCCCGAAGGGCTGATTTATTTTTCAATCCTGGCGTGATAGATTGAGTCTTGGGTTCTATTGTAGAGAGTGATGGCGATTGTTTCATGATATCTACGCCAATCAGAGCAAATTGCTTGACACAGATCTTTTCCGGATGGTTTTTTACCATTTCCATACTCGACTGATGCGCGATTTACAATTGAAACAACAAAGCTTAACATCGCCCGTTTAACTTAATTAAGATCACCTGTAGATAGGTCTAACTTATCTTTATCACTCATCATAGCCTCCGGTTTTCTTGAGCGGCATCATTGCTGCTCACACTCATAATATAGATCGTGAAATGAAAATGTCAATGGCAATAATCAACCATTTCCCTTATTCTCTGAGTAAAGGCAAAGACCTTCCTCATCTTCTTCATCTGATTCTCGAATAGAATATTGAGGTTTATCTGTTGATCCTTGCGGTAACTCTGACACGGTATGCGAATCTGATTCAGAGCACCCCCATTGGGTATCAGGTGTCCACTCTCCATCATAATCCTCATAGATGGCGTCTGTCATATTCTTGACATCATCGATTGAATCTGCCTCGACTACAACCTCTGCCTCTTCACGCACCAAACGACCTATTTTTACGATGAATTTCATTGTCGAATCCTTTTTCTAGTGAGCTTTATTGTTCACACTTATAATCTAACTACGATCTTGATATTGTCAACCCCTAGAACTGACACATATAAGGTGTTGCGAAACCTAAATTGGGTCCGGATTTGTACGCAACCTTACCTGAGCGAGTATATACGATCACATCTTCGTTACCATCCCCGCTCATTTCTTTTGCTTTGCGAATCGCTTGATTCAGGGTATTTGCCATAATACCGTAGGTAACCCAATCAAAGGCAAGGCACTCTCGAATCTCAACCTTGAATTTAACCATGATACACCTGTTTTCTATGATCGGTTCGTTTCTCACATTTATAATCTAACTACGATCTCTGGATTGTCAATGTGGGGTTTTCACCCCGTATGAATTAAAGCTTGAGCCAATCGAGCGCTTTTTCGAGAGTGGCGATCTCTTGCACTCGATTGTTAATAGCGCTGACTTGAAGCGGGTTGACGCCCTCACACCACTTTTGATTTTCCAGCCGATGAATCGCCTGCTGCGTCGAAGCAAGAAGACCCTTCAGATCTCGCAACAGCTCGCCCCTTGCGAAGCCTAACTCACTCTCAGCGGTGCGAATCACAAGCTGTTTAATCACAGCCTTCTCTTTCTCGATCTCAGCCTCATCTATCTTCTGGATCGCTTCTAACATAACAACGCTTAATGACGATGCGCTTTTTGTTTCATGCGCTGAGACAAATTGGTATGGCTTGCATTCCGGAGCGGTATCAATCGATCGGATCTTCCTTGGATCGCCTAATATCTGAACAGATGTTGAGTCATTCTCAACCGTAAATCCAGTAATAAATGGGGCGTATGTGAACACTTTATGCGCCGGATAACCGCCTTTCCCTTTCTTTGCCGGGACATCATCGATATTGATCACGAGATAGTTCCTGCCTTCATTTTCAGATTGAATATATACGAAAGGAACCCCTTCTCCAGCCTTGAAAGAAACAGTTTGAGATTGCATGGAAGACTCCGGGTTAAAGAACAGCAACTCGCTGCTCATATTTTTAATGTAGATCGTGTTTAGAAGGTGTCAAGGAGGGATTAACCAATCTTTAAGGGGTTTTACATCTCCGCAGCCAGCCGTTGAGCTATACACTCCCTGTAGAACAGGCGCCGAATTGTCAAATTCTCGATAATTTGATAACGGGACATCCCAGATTCCGTTATCACGTTGCTCTAGCAACGCTTCTGCCTCTTTCGCGGCGTCACTGTGCAGTTTACCGTCTGGTAGATCGATTTCGACAGAAATCCTTTTTGTTACCACTATTTCATATACCGCGATCCATTTTTTCATAGCATACTCCAGTTTTAATCTCGAATGAAAAGAGAGTAGATAAAGAACAAGCCGAGAAGAGTTCCGAGGAGAAACACGAATTGAAGAGACGGCGTACCTAAGATGAGAGCGACAACCAATCCGGAAGCTTGCCCAATTAATTGAGCACCAATGTTTCGAGCGGTTTGCTTATCCATACGATCCTCGATTGTGTAAAAGTGTGGGGATAGATAGGCGACACTCACCGGCGAGTATTGCGCCGCCTACCCATCCCCGAAGCGTTAGATGCTATCGAGCTTCTCATTCTCAATCAAAGAATCGAGGGCATCACGCACACCCTCAATCGTTGCTACCTTTGCCAGCGAAGAGATCGCGTCCTTCAACACCTGATCCGCCTCATCCTTTGGCGAAGCCAACACGAGATCTATTAAAATCTGAGAGAGCGTATCAGTACGGAGAACATCGGTGTTCTCAGAGAGCGCCGCCAACGTTTCGCGGGTTTGAGCATCCTGCTCCGCGCCGGAAACCATCGTTTCAAAGGCGCCCAGCACCTTGATCTTGAGATTGGTTGACATTGCCAACTCAACCTCCGCCCAAACTGCCTTAGACGTTTGAGCGTTAGCTAACAGATCCTTCTTAACTCGCTTTTGCTTCGCCTTTGCATCGCTAACCGAAGAATTCCAGGCTACCATATCATTGTAGCACTCAGCGAGAAACTGAACACAAGGATCATCGCTGCATCCTGAGAAATCGAAGTCAGCCGCCGAGATCTCAGAATCCGGAACGGTAACCCCAACCGTGATAACCTTACCCTTTTTGGAGACAGATCCCTTTGGGCGACCCGGACCCCTTTTCTCCTCTGCTTGTGGCGCAGGGGTTTGCGCGTTAGTGTTCTCAGTTTGGTTGTTTTCGGTAGTCATCGTAGCCTCCTGTTTTCTGAGAAGCTTGATTGCCTCTCATGTTTATTAATATAGGTCCGATTCCGTTAGTGTCAAGTGCCGATTTTATCGGCTGTGTAAACTGTGGGAAAATAAATTCCCCGTTTTTATTTAGAGAAACCAAGAGCGCAAGAGTTGAGAAGCATACTTGCGGCGCTCTGCCGCGAACGCTTCACCAAATAAAGAGTTTTCGGTATGACCTCCGCAAGCCATATCGTGTAAGCGTTCTTGAGTGCGAAGCAAAGCCTCTGCTTGATTGGTTGACTCATCCAAGCCACCAACAAACATCTGGAGTTGACTCGCCACCTGAAGCCGCGACATTGCCTGAAACATTTCTTTCGCGACTTGCTCATCCCCAGTTTTTAATGTAAGACTCCCAAACGATTCGACTTGTAGCTTGGCGTAAGACTCAATTGCGAGAACCGAATCTTTAAGATCTTTGATTGACGTTTTCATCGAAGGCTCCGTTTCCCTGAGAAGCACCGCGCCTCTCACACTTATAACTTAGATCCGTATAAGCCGATGTCAAGAGCCGACGCCATAATAAGCCTCGAAATTACGATCGCTGATTTGTTGACACCAAGCATTGATAAACAGAACAGCATCACCCATCTGATTGTTGCGCTCCTTCGTTACCTCTGATGACTTCAAAAATCGGATCAGATTGTTATGAAGCGCATAATTCACGATAGAAATCAGCGCTTCCGGATTCTTTGGCTCGCGCTGTCGAATTACCACCAAAGCCTCATTGATAATATCGTTCAGCATGGGATTCGCATATTTCCCCTTCAACTCCATCAACATCCAAACACGATGAGAAATATTGTATTTTTTCATTATCTTACCTGTTCAAGAAATATAATTGTGGGGCGTTAGCCCCGATTCACTAGCAAAGAGAGCAGCTCTCGTGTACTTGTCGAAAGTTGAGATTCCAAGCCTCTACACAGAACGCATGGAAACAGTCATCACAGATAACAAAGAGAGCGCGGATATGAGGATTATCTGTCACAACCACCGAAATAAAACTAAAAATATCATTTTTCTCTTCACAACACCAATCACAACCCCGCTTGTGAGAATGACGATAATCGATACGTGCTGAGATCTTCCAAACACGATCCCGCCAATTAGGTGTTACGACTTCATGAAGAATAGCCATGATACCCTCGTTTTCAGAGAAACATCGTGTTTCTCATATGTCTAATGTAGGCATGAATTCCAGATTGTCAAGGTGCCCTTTCGGGCGTTTTTACTTCGAGTAGGCGCAATTGAAGGCAAGAGCCATAGGGATCGAGACAGCAATAAAAACAGCAACAAATAACATGTAAGACTCCTGTTTTCCGAGAAACACTGCGTTTCTCATATCTACAATGTAGCTACGATCACCCAATTGTCAAGGCTTCAGAGGTGAGCAATCTTGGATCGTATCAAAGAGATCCGCAACTTGAGTTGCGTAGGGCTTTACGTAGTTGTACGTAGTAAAGTTGCTACTTTCCCACGCTACTGTATCGAGAACGTAAATATGCCCCAAATCACCCAAGAGATACTTTTTAGAGCGAAGCTTCTCACCCAATTCCGGATTCATCGATTTTACAGAGTGGATCAGCCGACGATCCCCGTTTTCTTGAGCCTCATAGAGAGCGAAGGTGTAAACTGGTTTATCCATTGTGAGTTTCCTTATGGTTAGTTGTGGCGGGTAAACCCGCCGTTTCTCATCGTTAGTCAGAGGTTAGAATGGAACCTCAACCTTTCCCTTGAAATACTCGCGAAGCATTTTAGAGGCAATGTTTGCCTGATAGACTGTTGTTAAGTTATTAACAGGACATGTCGAGCCAGGGAATGGATAGCAGATTTTCCTCATCAGATAATCTCGACAATAATCCTCCCTATCCGCGAAGCTTCCTTGTGGTTCAAGGCATTCAGGATCGATTTCAAGATTCCCGAGTAGCACCTTAAGTAGTCGCTGCTCAGTGGCTGCCGTGAATAACGCATCGCTATTGAGCGCTTCGATCGCGAAATTTTCCTCTACCATTCGTTTCGCGTGTTTCTTGATCACTCCTTCCGCTTGCTCTAAACGATTCTTGAGCCAATCCACCAATTTTAAAGATCTCATATTCGCTCCTGTTTTCTAGAGAAGCATCATCGCCTCTCACATTTATAATCTAACTATGATCTTTGAGTTGTCAAGCTGTGGGGTTTTCACCCCGGTTTACTACTTGAAGATAATCTTTGGCATCGTGAGAACAAGCCCGGTTTTCTCTGAGATCACCCGCTTTAAATCTTCACAGTAGATACCTTCTGATTTACCCATCTCCTTGATCACAGTTCCCGCTTTAGTATTGCGAATCGAGATAAAATAGACGTTGTAGGTATCCGAAGGATCCAGCTCAATCTTGATACAGTTTCCGACCTCTGACTTTGCCTTATACTTGAAGGTGAGCGAGTTTTTTTCTCCGTAAAAGCTATGCGCCCCAATCATAACGCTAAGCTTGTTGATTCCTCCGATTTGTCCCAAGATTGTGTTTGCGACGGTAAGCTCAGACATCGTAGCCTCCAGTTTTCGGAAGAGCACTCTGCTCCTCACATCTATAACTTAGATCGTGAAACTGATGTGTCAAGGCGCCCCAAAGGGCTTTTACTCGAAAGATGGTAAATGAGTGACGATAAAGCGAATTCCTGTTTTTTTATGAACATCTAGCAGAATGTTGAAATTCTGGAATTTTGGAGTGATGACTCCTTTTTCGTTTCTTTCGTATCCAGCGATCTTGCAAAGAAACTTATCAATGACAAACAGAGGATCACTGCAAAGCAAAGAGCCCTGAAAATCATCTCTTTTATCTACGAAGTAAGCAAAATAACGATATAACCCGGTATCGCTCTTCTTTTTTTCCGGACACGAGCGAATAAAAACTTCAATCACCCCGTCTTTCGCTAGAAAGTTGAGCATCTCAAGCGCTCTGTCATAGGAAAGAGACTCCGAAGACAATTGCATAGTTTCGTTCGCTTGTTGCTTGTTCATTGTAGACTCCTGTTTTCTAGAGAAATACTCTCGTCTCTCATTATTCAATTTAGATCGTAGAAAGTTAATGTCAAGCAATAGGTTTATTATATTTCTCGATTTTGCCAAGAATCTCTGTCAGAGCATCGATATCCGAATTGTTGCACGGTACAATGTTCTCAAAATTGAGCCATGTCCGGGGAGAAGACCATGCGAGTTTTCCATCGCTTCCAACGGTTGGGCAAGAATCATGATGCGTATATCCAGCACGGTTTACTGTACCGTCTGCACCGATTAGATAGTAACCTCCCGGATCGAAGCCATAGCCACGCTTCCATACGATCAAACCATCCTTGGTGTTTTCGATGGTATAATCTTCTACCATCTTCATAAAGTAGGTATTCCAGCCACAACCAACCGCAACCACCGTTTTGTTCTCTTCCTCTACCAATAAGACACTCGCGACATAAGGGAATTTTCTCTGAAAAAATCCGGAACTGATTCCCCAATCCTTGCCATTCTCTCCTTCCATTTTTGCTTTGAGATATTCATTCGTGAATGCAACCGCAATCGAAGAAAGAGCGGTATAGAGCGCAAGTGTCTTTTGATATAATTCCATTGTAGGCTCCTGTTTGTAGCGAGTTCATTGTCTCGCATTTATAACCTAACTACGATTCTATGTTTGTCAATAGACCCAGAAGGATTTGAACCTTCGATCGCGACTAAATCTTTTTATACCTTCTTTGTACCGTATTGTTAAGCGTCCTCATTCTATGACAATTAGCGCAAACTAAATCACATTTATCTATCTCTTCTTTTATTTTAAGTAAAGATGAACCTCTATTACCCATAGCAGATATCAGATAAGCCTTACTAGACGGATCTCTATGGTTAAAATCCATAACAAATGGATGGTATTTAATACCACAATCCATGCATGGTTTGTCTTTTTCTTTAAAGATTAAATTATCAACCGTTTTTATGTATTTCCTTTTTGAAGAACGGACGAGACCCTTATGCTTTGACTTGTTTTTTGAGTAATAGGCTCTCATATACAAATTATGACAAGACTTACAGGTATTAGATAATTTTTTATTTTTTATATGAAAAAATTCTTCACATTTACTCTCTGAACACTTATTGCATTTTCTCATAGCGCACTCCAGTTTAATGTGGATAGCATACCATGAAAGGTTCATAAATACATGTTAATTTATAAGATACACCGCGAGGGGATCGAACCCTCTCCCTGCGATAATCGGTCGCTGAAACGCTTATAAGGCGTTGGTTACTTCCAAGTATGCGGTGTGTGTTCCTTACAAGAGATAAGATAATCATCTATGTAAGGAAGTCAAGTTATTGCTCTGGCAATCCTTTACTTCTACGATACTTTCCAACTGCCGAGTCACCAAGAGCCGAGAGAAACACCTTAATATCGGTCGTGCCGAACTCTTTTACCTCTCGATACTCAATCAACCCAGCCTCATGCAATCGCTTCTCTAAGCGAGGGATCGATGATACCCCGATCCTGTTTGTTAACTTATCAAGAACCGAGAATTGAGCCTCTGTCAGCTCAGGAGTTTCTTTATTTTGAAATGGATCGCTTCGCAGAGTGCGACCCAGCGTATATACCTGCTCTGCACCAACACATCGACAAGCCCGATCCACAACCGCATAGATCCAATCCTGAACACAAGCCTCCTTGAAAGCTTGCGGAATCTTTCGTTCCGGATACTCCCTCATGAATAGATTTTGCGTATGCTTATTCGTAACGCTCTCTACGATCATATAGAGAGGAGTTCCATCTTGCCCTCGCTCACGGCGTCTCTCAAGAGAGAAACGAACCAATGCCATTAAGCTTTGCTTCTCTTCCTTGGTGAAGGACTCATCGTTTGAGCCCTTTAGCGCCCAGCCAGTGCTATCTGTTTTTACGTTTTCAAAAAAGCCCATCGTAGCCTCCTGTTTTTTTCAGAGCAACCCTTTGTCGCTCGCAACTATAACTTAGATCACATTTCTGGGTTGTCAAGTGTTGTGGGGCTTTCGCCCCGTTATTACTTCACTTCCGGTAATAATTCCCAGAGTTTCGCTGTTTTGAGGCAAATTTCTTGATACATGAAATTTCGTTCAGTCCCGAAATGAGAAGGGGTAGACGACATATGAACGAACATCTTATCATCCTTCATAATGACATGAGGTAAACCCTCATCCGAGGGAATCTGCTTTCGGAAGGATACGTTAAGCCCTAATTTCGGATCGAATTCAGATGTGACCAAGATAATAAAAAAATTCATGACGTTATCCTATAAGTTATTGAACTGTGCCCCGAAGGGCTTTTATTACGCTTTGTCTTTGATCGTAGGAAGAAGATCGCAAGTTGAGCTTAAACATGCTGTAAAGGCAATACCTAAACCATCCAATACGAGAGGGATGTATGCGGTTGAGCCAGGGAACGGACCACTGCGGAACGGTACAATAAGCTTACATGACTCCCCTTTAGAGATGGGCTTTCGGCAATGCACACACTGCCGATCCTTTCCATCTGAGTGCACATCCTTTACTGTGAATTTAAAACCACGAGAAAGATCGACTCCTCTCCCGCTCAGCTCTGAAATATTGGAAATAATGTGAGCAAATGTGTTTTTCATGATGTCCTCTTCTCCGTCAGCTCTCTTGCTGACTCTATATAACTTAGATCCGCTTTTCGGTTTGTCAATGTGCCCTTCCGGGCTTTTACTCTTCCGTTGAGACGGTCAAAAGCTGATAAAGACCCCTCGACATATGAGACGGGACAACCAAGACTGTATGACGCAAAAGACGGCGAAGCTCCTCAATCACAGCATCCGTAACAAATACACCATCATCAACAAACTCTTCAATCGCGAACCCCCCATTATTACCTTCCTCTAAAGTCTCATTATCAATTCCGGACCTTCGACATACCGTGATTTGCTTAGCCATTGGAATCTCCTGTTTTTCTGTGAGTCGTTCGCTGCTCACATCTATAACTTAGGTCCGATTTAGTCGATGTCAACTACTTCATGTTCGTAAGATACACCGATCAGGGCTAGCTCAAACGCTTTTCGGATGTAAACCAACTGATGCGCCGGTATCTTCTTGAACGCCTTGGATGAGCAATCTAGCGCTTTATTTAGCGACTCATCTTCACAGTCGTCGAGTTCCATTGCGTAGTTAATCAGATCGCTCTCTAGCTCATCCCTGAACTCTTCTATTGGTATGGTTCTTGTCTCACCGTCCATTACTGAGCGAACACCATACACCTCAGATGGTTTCTTTTGTAGCTTTACAGTGTCGCCAGAGATAGAGTTTAACTTATCAACCACTTTGATGCAGGTATCTTTTACATTAAGTGTAGCCCAGCTAGGAGCACGCTTATCCCCTGGAGAAAGGAACACGTCTACCTCGACATGACGAACCCCAGCGTCACAGTACAGAATTGTACAAGTTCCTTCCATCTGGTATCCGGACAACGTGATTGGCTTGTCTTTCTCGAATGTGAACACGATCTTTTTGCCGCTGCGAGTATCCGTCATTGGCGAGATCTCAATATTGGCTTGGTTGTTAGCATCAATCCAGATTGTTTTCTTAGTGGTTTCCATTGTGAGTTCCGTTAGAGAGATTGTGCCCCGAAGGGCTTTTATTATAAATTCCGCCCAGGAGTAGGTTGAATCGAGAAATCTTGATAGTATTGAGATAACGTTTGCTCTACTATCGTTTTATACTCTGGACCATCTGAATCATATCCGTCTTCTTGCCAGTAGCAACCGGACTCCTCTCCGTCATACCAACAAGAGAATGCTCGATCATCTTTCTTATTATAGGCGAGGATAGAGGTGTCTTCGGTACAATACTCATCATCGCACTTTACCCATTGAGCGATCTCAACCTCAACCTCAAAAATAACGCCACATACATCTTGTTTTACAGGGATCGTAGCGTGAATAACATGCTCGCACATAGTCGCCTCTTTTCTGTGAGTGTTTGCTGCTCACATCTATAACTTAGCTACGATCTAGGCGTTGTCAAGGTTGTTACTTCAGATTTAGGTAGGCACTAACACGGTTCAGATCTTTACCGAATTTGGAAAGCGTATCATTCATGAGATTTTGAAGTTCGAAAGCCCAGAGGATGTTCTTTACATCCTTAAACACGGATTTGGTATGCTCACCAAACATTTGTTTGATGTTCGTATAGTTCTCTTGCAGGAACTTTGTATGAAGCTTTACCCTCTCTTCCATCATGATCTTTTCGCTAGACCAGTATGTCTCATTGGAATAGAAAGAGAAAACAATCCCAAAATTAACATTTTTAGACGACATTTTGTTGCTCCTGTTCAAATCCTCTGAAATGTGGGGCTCTCGCCCCGTTTGTTACGCGAGATTGTGATATTTGAGCTTGGATTCGAGCGCGTCACTGAAACTGCGCTTGAGAGATTGACTCCCGTATACGTCCGGATAGAAGCAGATAGCGGGTACAGCATTAGAGTCGATATAATCCTGAAAAGCTCCCTTAATTGGCTCATACTCCAATCCAACCCCATTTAAGCACTCAAAAATCTGAGTGCATGTATCTTGTCCGTCCTTTTTAGCTGAGAAAGAGATTGTCTCCTCATCCCAATCAACCGTAACGTCAATATCCATCTGAGTCGCAACCTCTTGGATCTCCTTCTCGAAAACCTGTTGGTAGCATCGTTGATACTCCGTCGTGAGTCGATTTATTAATTTTTCACGCTGATCGTCGTCTTCAATAGGTGAGGTTACGTTATCAATCTCACCCGAAGACTCAAACATAAAGTCTTCATACGATTGGATACCAATTTTAGTGGTGAATTTTGCGAGTTCCATAATAGCCTCCAGTTTTCAGAGCGGCGTCATTGCTGCTCACTCGTGCCGAGCGACTTCGCTTCGCTCGTCACATCTATAACTTAGCTACGATTTGGTCAGTGTCAAGCTATCGCTTATATCTTTCAGCGAGCCAAGTTGGGGTAGGAATCAGCTCTCCTCCTTGTACGGAGAAGAAGATATCAGAGCTTCCTTCCTTAACGAGAAAGTAAATCTTTTCAGGAAGATATCGAGAGTGATTCAGTATCTCCCATAACTCAATCTCGCATGAATCTTCCCATTGAAGCTGGCAATTCAGGTTCCCGGCATCATGGATCTCATTATTGATATAATATTTAATCTTAAACATTGTTCTCACCTTTATGACCATCGAGGTTTAATCTCGATACATGACTGAAATTTCCCGTCCCATTCGACACTGAGATCTGTATTTTTCTTCAGGATCGCGACAATACGATCCCCGATCTGTTGCGTCAATTCATCTGTTCTTCCAGGGTAGCACAAGAAAATCTTACCACCAAAGCGAAGAGAACTCTCTTGTTGCTTAGTGGTGTATACCGCACCAATGAACTTTTTATTCTTAGGTTTCTTAAACTCACCACTTAAACCACTGGCGCTACATGAGTGGCAACACATATAGCCACGTTTCACAAGGATATCCGGACACTCAGATTCAATCGCTTTAAAAGCGCTATCCATATCGTTAATGTAATCCCAGTTCCAAGTGCGCTCATTCATGACAGACTCCTTGTGTATGTGTGAGAGGTTGTTCCTCTCATTATTCAATGTAGATCGTGGTTAAGAGAAGTCAATCACAGCCCAGCGCTTTGTTTCCGGGCTAAGAAACTTGACACAATCAACAGGAAGCTTCGCTCCGATCCTTTCCCTAACGTGAGCGAAAGCCTCCATTTGTGTATCAAAACCTTTCCAGTGATCTATGACAACGTTGTAATACACTCGATATCTCATTTAACGCAACCTTTCAATGGCTAAGCCATTGTTGAGGCAGAATTGTCGCAAGTCTTGATAAAACTCTTGGGCTAGCTTTTCATTATTTCCACCGATGCGCCAATGTTCGTCGCTCATATACAAAGCGACCTGATTCTCGTTCTTTTTGTAGTCTTCGCTGCGTTGAAAAACAATCGCACGAGAATATCCATCCGTATCGCATTGCAGATACTCCGCAGGCAATCCTTTATTCTCTAAGATCCTTGTAAGAGCCGTTGTCAGCACGCTAGATGAAGCTAGAACATTACCAACGCGAAACGCACCTGCCCGAAATTTGCAGAAATCAAAATCTGATTCAATCAGCCGATCCGCTGCAAAATACTCAGCCAGCGAGATATCATCCGCCGCCTTGATGATTGCCATTGCCTTATCTACCTTGCCGTTTGAGTGAAACAAGCGGAAGATAAGGGATCCTTGATGAGCACGGTTGCGATTGTGAATGAAATTGCCGATTTGCATAGTAACCTCGTTTTCAGAGAAACACTCTCGCTTCTCATATATCTAACTTAGATCCGATTACTCGATTGTCAAGACAGCTTTTCCTTAATGGCGTCGATCCTTCCCTGAAGGATATCAATCTCTTTTCGTAGGTACTCCGATACGATCGCAACTCTCAGCTCCTTATCATTCTGGATCTGAGCAATCACCACGGTTTCAATTGTTTTTTTCATGGAATCCGGGATATATTGTTCGTCGTTATCCAGTTTAATTTGAGTCCTTGCGTTTGATTCCTGCAGAAATAGGTCGCCAACCTTATTCGAGTTCAATAGCATTCCAGAGCGAAACACAGGGAAATCATTATAGTTGTATACGTAAATATCCATTTTTCCCGTGATACCTTCAAAATTGAACCTTGGCAAAGAAATTAAGATTCGCATGCTGTCAATGAAAACGTCAACATCGCCAAATAAGCTACTGAATTTTACGAACGGATGATGATTTCCCATAACTGCCTCCTATTTTCGGTGAGTGGTTTGTTTCTCACTCGTGCCGAGCGACTTCGCTTCGCTCGTCACATTTATAACTTAGATCGTAGAGAAGGAATGTCAATACCGAGGAGTGATGAATTTGAGGGCTCTTGCATCTTCGCTATCTGGGAATGAGTCAAAAATGCGAATGAGTTCTAGTGAGCACCATTGACCCATATGATATGGAGTCGCCTTTCGATCTTTCAGGAACAAAACCAACCGGAAGAAGGCATACATAATCTTCTCGCTACCTTGCGCCTTGACCTTTCGGTACAATTCCGGATTATCTAGGCAAAAATTAGCAAATTGGAGTGTTTCTGTAAAATCGTTCGTCATTGGATATCCTTTAGGTTATGTTGTGGGGCGTAAAGCCCCGGTTTTTACTCAATCTCTTTGAGAATTTGGTTGATCTCATCCTGTAGATCCGCGATATTTTGCTGCAGTTCCCCTATTTTATCTTGCAAATTTCTTGCGCGAATCAACTTCAGGGCTTTTCTCGCAGAATGACAAGCCTCTCCTGAGCAACACGCTGCTAACCTCATGGAGTTTCCGATCCCCCAGAGAGTCGTAAATCCTACTGATTTTGAATCAGGAACCTGCCCATTTACAGTCATCCCCATATGCTCTTGCGACCAGTACGAATCATGCTGGAATTTGAAATCAGATTGACCACCGATCTCTTTACCTCTCCATTTTGCCCGGATCGGGTGAACCTCAAGATGAGTCATTGATACGAACACAACCGCAAACAAACCATGATCTGGATGGGGGATCTCTTCAATGTGATAGCCTTGCGCCTTACGAACCGCTAATTTACCAGTGTAGTTCATACTTTGCATTGGGTTCTCCTGTTGTTATGCCGGTTTTCTCTCCGACAACTATAACTTGGGTCTTATTTTACGAGAGTCAAGTGGCTTTTACTGAAAGATCGGACAGATGGGTATCCACGGTAGGGGTCTGACTGCTTATCATAAGCCAAAACATCGAAGGATGCCAATTTATCCATATTCGTAATTTCATATTGAGATAAAACTCGCACATAACATAGGATGCGCTGCTTATAGTAAAATACATACCAGCTCCCGTGCGTCTCAACCTGAATATCTTGCGGAGTGATCTCGGTGACAAGACCGATAGCCGTTCCAGTAATCGTTTCAAACTCTAATCGATCCGGTAGAGATATCACAATTTTCCGTATGGATATGGGTCCATCCGGATATCTGAACTGAACCATCGTGCCCATAGGTAGATTTTGATAGAAACTGGCTAATTTCATTCCTTAAACGCTTTCAGGATTTGATCCATTTCATAGATGGTTGAGAAACCAAGCTTAATGTCAGCGAAAGAATCAATCGAAGCCGGAAAATGAAGACAACCTTTCGCTAAATCTTCCTTGGCTCGCTCTAAAATAGAAATAACAGCACGTATCCTAGCATCAGTCTTCTCTTGAATCAGATCTCGCTCCAGACGAAGAGAGCTGATCGCATGTACCTTTGCTGCTGCTTCCTGTTCTTTTATAAGCTTGCGGTCACGATCAACGATACTCATGAGAGCGGCTGTTTTATCAGCTAGCGTCATATTGAGTATTGGGCGGCAATTCAGAGAAGACATTTCAATCGTTGGTACCTTACACTCTAAAGTGTAGCTTTTATCATCATTAACTGTAACCTTAGTGATCAACTCAAGCACTCGATACTTCGTATACGCCGCATGACCATTCCGACCTTTTTTAGCCGGGATCGCTTCATAACTGGCGACGGCATAGAGATCACCTTTCTCTCCGAGCTTCACCCCAACGAAATTCTCGACAAACTCTACCTCATCCAGCGTTCTTTTCACAAATTGAGACATGATTACCTCCCTGTTCACTGAGAAGCATCATTGCCTCTCTCTATTCAATATGGATCGTATTCAGTAGAAGTCAAGGTTTAACAGTTTCAATTTCTGAATTGAAGAATCGACGATGATAAAACGATGTAACTTTCTGGACCTGTTCCAGTAACAAAGCTTGTATCGCTTGCCTACCGGGACGATTTACATTCTGCTTCGATTCTCGGTACTGTTGAGAAAGACTGTTTTTAAACCAATGGATTTTAGTTGCCTCATCATCTTCAGTTTCATCAATCCAGAGTAATGACTGCAGGATCTTATGTCTCGCAAGCTCCTCAAAGAAATTATTACCCGCGATATACATCGACATATACGGATCCTCATTATCCCTCTTAATTCGAGCCGAAGCGTACTGAAGATCAGTTAATATAAGATGTTTAATCTCTTGATAGTTCATGGCACCTTAACCATTTCACGACTAAAAAACTTATCTAAGAGAATTGCAGCTTCTTTATGTCTAACATCATGCATCGCTTTTTGCGCAACATTAAGCCCATCTTGGAAATTACAAAGCTCACTTAACAAAACACGCTTTGCGGCGTTTACCGCTGCCTCCATTGATATATTATGATCATTCATAAAGAATAACATTGCAGACAACAATGATTGCCTTGCGATTCTGGACATAAACAGGTCGAGATTGGAAATTGTCTCAACATGTAACGTAAGTTTATCTTGCTGGTTTCTCTGGTAATGCACAAGCAGTAAACCCAGCTCCTTCGTTGCCATATCATAGAAAAAAGTAATATTATCTTTGAGGGAATAAAAATCCTTAGTGTCCATTTTCGACTCCACCATTAAAAAATGTGGGGTTTTCACCCCGTTCTATTATGACTCTTTACTCAGGAGATTACATAAGATGGACATACGATTATTAATCATCGCTGCCCTCTTTTCAAACTCTCGCTTATTATCTGCCAGTTCAGAAACGCAAGAGTCTACACACTCCTGCAGAGCCTCTTTACGCATGACATCAAATAAACCCATAGGGGTTCTATTTACTTGTTCTTGCATAAACTGCTTTACCAATCGTCTGGAGGCGTCCGACGCATTATTATCGAAAAGATATATGCTACTATAGTCCTTGCTCTTTGTCGCGACCCTGCACTCATAAAGGGTCCATTCGTTATCAATAAAGCGAAACGTAGCATCAACATGGTGCGTCTTTCCACGTATCACAGTATCTTGAGATCTGAACTGAACTTGAGGGTAACCAAACGTAACGGGAGGATCGTTATCAGAATTACAATTGACATTAATCCACATAATGACTTCAAAGTTGCCTAATTCATGATTGACCATTTTAGTTCGCTGTGCCATTTGAATCTCCTGCTTGTCGCGAACTCTCTTGTTCGCCTTTCTAATCTAGCTACGATCTAGGCGTTGTCAAGGCTACTTACGAGATTTAATCCGATCTTGCACAATATCGATCATTGTGATTGCGTTCGTTAGTTTAAGGGAAAGCTCAATCACATCTCCGTCTAACCGCTTAAGCAACTCTTGATCCGCATCATTGTCTTCGCAAGTCTCAGAATGATACCCGGCTTGATTACACTTTTGGCAATCAGAGCTAAAATCAACCCCACAGATTGAACAGCAGTTTGTTTCGGGTTTTACTGGCTTCTTACATCGTTGGCAATTCATATTCCTCTTTTCCTTGGAGACTCTATTGTCTCCATATCTATAATGTAGATCGTGTTTATGGAATGTCAAGTGCTGTGAAGCTACAGCGCTAGCTGTGCCCCAAAGGGCTTTTTAAGGAAATTAATCAGCGGGTTTATAGAGGGAAAGCGCGGTCTTTAACTGTTCCTTGGTTTTACCCCACGCAAGGTTACCTAAGCCAGATTCTAGCGCCTGAAACACCTCATCCTTGTTTTCCTCTAGATTGGCTAGATATAGAACCACTTGTAAGAATGACTCAACGCTTGGCTTTTTATCATGTTTTCGCCAAAAACTGGAGACTTGATTAGATAAATCGGACAACTCACGTTCTTCTTGAGCGATCTCATCTACACGATTATCCACCTGAATCAAGATATGTTCCGGAACGTTCTGAGTCGCACACTTCCAAGCGTGACAAGCAATCTCTTGCGCCTTTCCTCTACTTGAGGTCAAATTATAGGCGATCTGGCAGTGAGCCAACCATTCAATCACTTCGCCATCAAACACGCTGTAGGTAAGAACTCTTTGCTGTGACATGGATTCCTCTTTTCTTGAGCGACCTCATTGTCTCTCATATGTATAATGTAGATCGCGTTAGTGAAATGTCAATACTACTTGGCGGGATCGAACCGCCGCCTTGGGAATGAAAATCCCATGTGCTTCCAGTACACCAAAGTAGCTTATGCGGGGATTACCCGCGATTTCTAGCAAATGACTTGGTTAATGATATCTTGAGCGACAATCTCTCGATACAGGTGCAACCTTTCATTTCGATCCTTATCCACACGAGATTCAACGAATTTAAATGTTTTCCCATGATACGAAATATATTCCGTTATTTTTGTAGTGGAACGGATCGGTACTCGCGTATCAGCCCCAAAGAAAGAATTAACATACTCAAATAAGATAAACGATTCCATAGGTACCTCCATAAACAATGTGGGGCGAAAGCCCCGTCTTATCAATCAGCGGAGAAGCCAGCGTTACGGAAAGCGACATCCCGCGCTAAAGCGTGAATATCCATCCAATTATCAGGGAAAACCTGCTTATAATTCTTGGTGTAGTAATAGCACAGAGAATCCAACTCTTGGCAAATTTCATCAATCTCGACTTGCCTTGCGCTAACAGAAAGATCTGGCATAAACTTGTCATCCAAGATTAAATTGATCGTAGTTAATAATCCAGGGAGCTTAGTCCGGATATCCTTAGAGAAGCGCCTTCCCTTCTCAGTTAAGGCAACCGTTAATGCGCGGATTCGCTCTAGAGCGAAATCTTTCCTTGTAATTGTCTTCCAGAAACATGGTCCATATGCTCCAGTAACCAGATCCGTAAGCGACCAAGCGAATGGCTCAACAGCAAGCCAGAAAAACTTCAAATCCGGATTTGCCTTCGTTTTTGAGTAGAGCTGATGTCCTTCCTGATGAACAATAATAAGATTATTCTCGAAATACAAAACTCGCTCATTTGTGTAGTTCTCTGGGGTTGGGTTGTAGGGCATTTTGAATGACATGGCGCTCTCCTGTTGTTAGTGAACTCTCTCGTTCACATTTATAACTTAACTACGATTACTATATTGTCAAGTCTTGTGGGGCGAAAGCCCCGTTCCGCTTCAGAGTTAATCCATAAACCAATCTCGATAAAGATTGGCTGCAGCTTGCTGGAATTCAAGATCTCCCAAGTTGTGAGTAGGTGAGCTTGACTTGGAAAGGCTTGCCAGCGCATAACCCAATACAACCCGACCAAGCTTTTTAAAGAGAGCATTCTGCTGCTCCTCAGTCATATCCCATAAAAGATCGACATCATCCGGGATCTCTCGATCCACGATGTTATTCAGGATAGTAATCAGCTTTAACTTCGCGGTAGCCTCAAATAAGTTTCCGCTCCAACAAACGGCGTAATGAGGATCCTCTTCCATCTTTTTCTTAAAAGTCGCGACCGAAGACTCGCAGTCTTCCTTGATTCCATCTAAACGGGTTAAGAAGTTTTTCAGATTTGTGTGCTTGCCTGGATACATGATGATCTCCTATTTTCCTGAGTCGCTTCATTGCTACTCACTCGTGCCGAGCGACTTCGCTTCGCTCGTCACATCTACAACTTAGTTCGTGAAACTGATGTGTCAAGGTACTATTTTATAACGGATACCGATTTGATATTCCCATCACGATCGACCTTGTTTACCTTAACCTTAATAAACCAAGGATCGCTCTTGATATCGTGAGCATAATCAGTTGCCGTTTCAAGCGAAACATTGCCTAACTTCTTAAACTCACACTGTTGCTGAGTGATAACGACAACATCGTATGTATATTGAGATTTGCTCATTGTATTCTCCTAGTACAGTAATTTAGCGTTGGAGTACATGGTTAAGAAAAGATCCCTTGCCTCACCATCCGGACAATCGAATAACATTAAATTTGGATATTTAATCATGATTCTCCCTGCCTGCTTTAATAGTAAAAGAGAGTTATCATGGTTCATCATAACCGAGAGAATCTTGCGAGCCTTCTCTCGATCGGGCTGCTTATTAATTGGGAAACGAATCACGCGAGCATACAGGTAAATATCAAGAAAAAGATTCCAGTCCATAGGACCAGACGCACACTCAATGATATTCTCATCCTTATTCGCAAAGAAATGGCGACGATTCTCTTCGATTGATGTGATTTTCATGATATCTCCTGTTTTTGACGAACTCTCTTGTTCGCCTATATAACTTAGCTACGTTCTAGGTATTGTCAAGTACCTTTGATTACTTCAACCAGTTTTGGTTCTGGCGAAAAATCGGGATGAGTAATCCTGCAATCTGTCTCATTAATTACGATCCTAACAATACATGGGATGTTTTTTAGGTCTTTAGCACATTGTACTGCTGCCTCGCGAGGAACACAGCTCAGTTTCAACTTCTCAACTCCCTCATCATCTGTCGTTACCACATTGTACCAAAAATCAGGTAATGGAGCTTTTGGGGTTACAAGAGCCCTTGTAAAAGCGATACCTTCCTCTGTTAGCTCACACCAAGAACCAACACCATCTTCTGGAATCGTTAGCGCAAAGGATATTAATCCCCTCATTACCAATCCATCCGCCGTCTTATTCTGAATTGGACACTTATGCCACATTTCACGATACAAGGGTTTCTTGTATAGAAAAATAAGCGCTTCTTTCTGACGTTGTGTGAGCGGTTTCATTCGAGTCTCCTTGCCCCTAATATGGGCACTGTGTAGGAAAAATCAAGATGCTCATTGACATTTTCCTGAAAATCGTAGTAAGTACAGGAAAAAGCGAGGCACCAAATGAATCCATTAGAATTTAACTTAACGAGACGATTTTCAATAGCTGTACATTTCCCAACATCTCAGGAATGTGACGTAATGAACTGCCGACAGGATTTTATGTACGCGACCCGTCCGGATGGAAACGTAGACCATCGAAGCTACTGGTTAGACCAATACTACAAACAGATGAACTCTCTGGATAGTGATGAGCGGAAATCAGTCTTGAGGCAAATCTTAGATGGTATCGTAAGAAATAACTAGGAACAAAGCCAGTGGATTACGAAGAGAATGACCGACCAGCTTCCGGAATAGCCAGCTAACCCAAGTAAGCCTAGCGCACCCCATCCATCATGCCCTGAACCTTTTGTAAACAGCAATAAAGCCAGAACCAGAGAGAGAGCGCCAAGAATCAATCCGCCCCAACCCAGATACCAAGTCAACATAGCAACTTTAGCTAATGGTGTCATTATTCACCCCACGGATATTGGTCAAGCTTATCCAACATTTCGCGCGCTGCGTTATGTAAGCAAACATCGTAAAGGATATCAGCGGCGCTATACACCCCAACCTTTTTAATGGGTCGTTGCAATTGTTTCTTCAGGAATTCCCTTAATAACTCTTTACCTTCACCTTCAGGGATCGCCTTGGTTGACCAGTTATCGCGTAAAACCAACTCATAGAAATGACAACGCACTCTTGACGCGAGTTCTTGGTCGGCGTGCCTCGCTGTATTAAGGTGCAAGTTGTCAAAATTACTACGGGTCTTATTGATATCCGTAATCGTCGCTTTTAAATCCTCAATCTCTTCACAAAAATGTTGCTGAAATGTTTTCATTTGTCCTCTTTCTTTTCGCGTTGAGCGATTAAATCGTCATACGCAGCATCAGCCCCAGACTCAAAAGCTAAATCATACAACTCAGAAGCGAGAGACTTGATTGTACTAACTGACTCAAAAACACGATCAGTATCCTTTGAGCTTTTATCGAAGTCTCTCAAGTATTTATTCATGACAAGATGAATCCATTTCTGCTTTTCCTCAAACACATCAGCCATAACGCCCTCTTTTCTGTCGGGTTCTGTTCTCGACAACTATACTTCCCTTTGGGAAGGACATCTTGCGGTAGTAAGTGTAACTTAGATCGTGTTTAGAGAATGTCAACATCTCTCAATCATCTGAGATCATTACTGGGTAAGGTGCAAAGGATGGAGCCGGATCATAAAACCCATCCGTCTCACTTAGCCATTTATGCAAGCAGTGTATATCCTCATCAGTGCCGCATACTTCATCATTGTTAACAAGTTCAATCAATAGCCGACGAAGACTGACCCCATCCCTCATCGGACCTTCCCGACGAGTTTCGCCTAACTCATTAATGCGAAGATCGAGACGTAGATTATCCCAAAATCTCTCGCCGTGATTCTCAAAGTCTACCCATAAACGCATAATAATCTCCTGTTTTCCTGATTTGCCCCATCGCAAATCATATCTATGATCTAGATCCGCTTTATCAGATGTCAAGTTTCAAAAAGAGACTCTGGCAACATATGGATACATTTCCATGCCGTTTCTAGCGCATGTTTATCGGTTGATCCCATAAGATCATAGAGTTCTTCAACCACCATATCCTTAGATATTTCAAATTTCTTTGGATATAGCGCCATAATCAGCTTAAATATAACCTGAATCAGAGAATCAGCTTTAGATGCTGATCCAAGTAGAATTGAAATGATTTCTTTTTTAGAGGATGGGATTTTATACTTTAAGACAATCGTATGAGGCGTTGCCATCTTAAGCTCTTGCGCTACTGCTTCATCGCGAGTCAATCCAATCGTGAATGATTGCGCTTCCCCATTCGGAAAGATGCGCAACAGTAGGATAAAGTCACTCATCATATCTTACATACGACTTAAGACCCGGAACGCAAAGATAATCCTCAGTATCCCACATATCCATAGCGTAATTAAGCTGAAGCTGATTTATTTTATGCTTCAATTCAATGACATCATCTGAATCCGTAGATATAACGCACTGAATAATATCCTCGTTCAACGGGTTAGATGCCGTTCCTTTCATAATCAGAACTTCATCTGCCACGGATACCAGCGATTTCTTTTGTTTCGCCTCTAGTTCTGGCGTAACGTTAAAAATAACATGAGAATCTAACGGATTATGGAATTCAACAACCCATTTAGTCATTGTCGTGTTCCTTTCGTATCTATAATCTAGATCGTGTTTGGATAATGTCAAGTGGCAATATGTGGGGCGGAAGCCCCGGTAATTATTTCTGGAGTTCATCAATAGGCGGCAACAACAGTTTAGAGTTTTCTTGGAACTCAGCTATTTTTAGCGCTTCCTGATATTTTCCAAGAAGCTCTCGCTTAATACCAAGCTGAAACTCAGCATTATTAATTTCAAGCTCTTTTGTTTCAATCTTGAATTTTAGTTCTGCTATCGCAGCTCGATAGAAATCTTCATCCGTGATCTTACTTAAGACTTCCATACAGACTTCACCACCGAGTTCATGGTCACCTAATGACTCATTGTTCCTTCTGTTAAAAATACGATCCCCATTCTTAGAGGAGGGAACCCAATAACCGAGATCTCTTCGCATAAATTTCAGATTATTAAGATCGTAAGCTACCTTATCCAAAACGAGGCAGTTTCCATTTGATGTTAGGATTTCAACGCGATCTACGCGATACTGTTCATCCGTACCAACCTCTCTAAATTCGGATTCGATATACACGGTCACGACTGCGTACTTAGGATTCTCTGGATTCATACGAGGAATAGTGATGAATAAAGTTGGCATTAGCATCTCTCTTTTCTGCGAGTTCTCTTGCTCGCCTATCTACTTCCCAAAGGGAAGGACATCTTGCGTTAGCAAGTGTAATGTAGATCGTATGGAAGGATTGTCAAGGTCGGGAGATAACTTTTACATCATCAAGCGCATGGGATGTGACACCAGTTTTGAAAACATATTCCTTAATATACGGTGTCTCCATAGATACGAGTAAAGATAATGCTTCATCATCAAACTTCTTAATCTTATACTCACGATCATTTACCGCAACTGGACTTGGTTCTCGCGCTGGATCTGTACGATAAACAAGGTTAACAATATCACCAACTTGACACTTTTCCCTAATCTTGTCGTATATATCTTTAGAATTAATCATGAAACTCCTCCAGTAATTACTTCACCATTGGCACGGAAGACACAAAGGTATTCGAGGGTAATCTTCTCTCCTTTGCCGATTTCCTTCATAAGAGCGATTCTATCCTCTTCTAAATCCGGAGCCAGCTCAACCAACCTTGACCATTTAAACTGAGCCGCTGGATCAATGTCTCCGGATTCCCCGATGACGAACAACTTCATTGCAAGAATCTTGGCAAAATTCATAAACTCAGGCGTTTTGAGTGCAAAATCAGATTGTGCGGATATCCTCAGCAGAGAACCACCAGCGTTATTAGCGGCAATGTTGTGACAATACGAAGCGATGTAAGAATTCATAATTCCTCTCAGTTAAAAACCAAAGTAACTATATAGTCTCACCTTACTTTTTGCAAGATAGGAATCGGCTCCCAACCAACATAATTGGACAATCCTCCACCAACGAATCAATCCGGGGATGAAACATCAATGTACCTTCCTGTTTAGCATAGGAAGCCATCGCGAAGGTTTCTCCGGGCTCAATATCTTCGCCGTCAGCGCCAGCATTCTCTAGGAGGCTAAGCACGGTAATCCCATAAAAAAGCATACCAGTCTTATTGATAGGGTTGGATGCCGTAAACGAAAAACACTCATTGATTGAGTAAGGGATTTTATCAAAACTAGAGATATCGAGTTCCATTGTCGTTTCCTTTCGAGGTTTTGTCTGTCGAGATTTAATCTAGATCGTGATCAGAAGATGTCAATGATAGCCGCAAACATAGGTAGCATTAGGCGAAGACTCACAGGCATCCACAAAATTCTCTAACCAAACGACCGCATCCTTATACGATCTCTTCTTGCTCTTAGGCTCCAATGGCTTGAACTCTTCGGGATGATCCTTCATTTCCTTGAGAGCCGCTAACAGCCGAGGAAGTGCATCCGAGATCTTCACTTCCTTTTCGGATGTTAAGAGATCTTCAATACGAGCCCGATCCCACATATGGTTGAATTCGCTAGAGAAATTGGTTCCAAATACAAGGAAACCATCTTGGTAGACATTGATATCCATTACACTCTCCTTATTCGTTCTCTAAACCTTTGAGACCGGCTTTAATCAACTGGCTAATGATTCGCTCAGATACCTTTCCACCCATAGCGTCATCATAACAAACATAAGAAAATAATCCGCCAAAGTCAACCCAGAACGTATCCTTGAAAACCTGGGTGATAATTTGTTTATTTTTTGAGTCTTTATCTCGTTTACACATATTCTGAGATTCCGGTGCTAACTCAACCTGCATTGTGTCACGGTCATAATCCATCACCTTAAACCTGCGATTGCGGTACAGGACTGTTCCTTCTAGTAGGAAGGGCTCTTGATTCCGAATCTTTCGAGGACACTTGCTATCAGCAACCTCAGAACCTTCCATATAGATCGTAACGAAACTACCTACAGGAACCATCTGTTTCAATAAATCGATCTTCTGGCGCTCTTTCTCTTGCTCCGCCTCAAATTGAGACTTGGCTACATCATTTCGCCTTTTAATCTCTTCATCGCAGCGAATTGCAATAGGCAACAGTAATACCTTTGCTTCTTCTGATAAGAAGTTGTATCGATGAAAATTCATAATACGATCGGAACACTGGCGAAGCTCCATTGGAGTAAGATCTTGAAGCTCAGGTTCATCTTGAGTCCCCAGATCAGGAATTTGTACAAGACCCAAAACATTTTCAACCACAAATAAATCAATACCATAAAAAAAATCCTTCAGTAACATCGTAGCCTCCTATACAGAGAGTCGTTTGTTTCTCTCATATGTAACTTAAATCGTGTTTGTATGGTGTCAAGGTGCCCCGAAGGGCGTTTAGTAATCGCTATACGAAATTGTAACAGGGGGATTCATGGTATTTAACCATTCGACGAACTCATATGCCGAAGCGACACAAGAGCCACCGATGCGAAGACGACCTGATGCTTTATATATAATAATGGATGCCGACTGCTTTACCCCGTTACTGCAGCGATAAAAATCCCTTGGCTGAGAATACTTGTCTGGATTCTTTTTTGATTTAATGTTGCAATTGAACGTATCCTTAAAGAAAGCGTCTAACTCATCAGTAATATACTGATTGGTATCCGCATTTCTCAGAACACAAATTAATCCACCGTCATTCAGCTCTTTGTGACCACGGGAATACTTAAACGAGATTTGATTCATGACTGACTCCGTTTTGTTAGCGAGTTCTCTGTCTCGCCTATCTAACGTAGGTCCGATTATGGTGATGTCAAGTAGGAATAGGAAGAATTAACGTTTACTGGCTTGCGTCACGAATCGAAGCACGATCTTACAGTTAGAAGATGCCGCTAACGGTTTCGTAACCTGCTCAGCATCTTCTTTATTTGTGGTGAGAGCATTAATCACGATACAAGGACTATCATCCTTATCCTTACCAATTCCAATCGATTGAAACCAATCAAACTTATTCAACTTGTTAGCCAGCTTCAACTTCTCTTTGTTTAGATCTTGAGTCATAATTCACCTCTTCTCTATTTTCTCTCTCTCGCCTATCTAACATGGTAACTATTTAGTTGATGTCAACCTATAAAAAGCATCAAAATTATCATAAGCTGCCCAATACTTACCAAGGGAACACCTTCCGATACGATCAACAGTAGCGAACCGCA
>JACCDR010247231.1_pt1 | contig 41912 bp, 61 predicted proteins | sample 7446431 | NCBI WGS metagenome assembly JACCDR01 (sample SAMN15323443, study PRJNA562643) | freshwater metagenome | isolation source: river surface water | place: USA:Blue River Watershed | collected 2017-08-17
GGGCATGGGCGGCGGCGGCGGCGCGCCCGGCATTTGCGGCCCGCCGCTCATCTCCATCTGCATTGCGGCCTGGCCCATCGCTTCGGCCTGCGGAAGCGGCGGGCAGCCGATGGCGACCAGGATGTCGGGCGACTCGCGCGAGAGCTTCCCCCAGAGCTGAAACTGCGCATTGATGGTGTCGCTCACGAGCTTGCTGATGGCGGGGTCCTCGCGCGCTTCGGAGTCGAGCAGCGCGCGCAGCTCTTTGACGCAAAGCTGGTGGTTGTCCCAAACGACGGGCGGGCTTTGCTCGCCGCGAAGCAACTTCTCGGAGCGCGCTTTGATGCCCGTGAGCTGCCCGACCGGCCCGTGAAAGAGCGGCTCCAGCTGCCCCGTCTCGATGACGCGCATGTACTCCTGCGGCGAGATGCCCAAGGGGAGCAGCTTTTCCGCGATCTCCGCGCGCCCCGCCGTCGTCTTGGATAGCGCGTTGGCCGTCTTCACGGTCACGCGGCGCACGGCGGCGATGTCTTCGCCCTTGAATTGCTGCACCGTCCAGCGCTGGTCGGCGCCGACCACGCTGATGGCGTGCGCGTCGCTCGCCATCATGCGGAAGACGGCCAGGTGGTGCGTGCCGATCTTCTCGAGGTTCAGCGTCCACGCGCGCTCGAGGTTGCTGTTGAAGTTGATCGCCATCGACTGGAGCAGCGCCGCCATCGAGCCCGAGGAGACGTTCTCCGTAGGCTGGCCGCGCGTGACCGAGTTGATGCCGACCACCGACTCCATCTGGCTGTTGATGAGCTGCATGATGGCGGGCAGCGCATCCGGAATCTGCAGAAGGTCCACGACCGAAGGCTTCTCCTGCCCCGGCGGCAGCTTCCACACCGCGTTCGCGCCGGCGATGTCGGAGAAGTCGATCTCGCTCCCTTCGGGCACGCAGAAGTTCGGGATGCCGCACGTGTCGATGCGCGTGAGCAGCATCGAGAGAATCGCGTTGCTCGCGTCGGCTGCGGCGAGGATGCCCCACGAATCGCAATAGGGCTGCGCCGTGCCCAAAAACTCCGACGCGCACATGCGGGAGATGGTCACCTCGTCGCCGTACGGATAGGGCGTGTCGAGCAGCACCATCTCATCGGATGCCACGATGGCGTAGCGCCCACCGGGGGTCGCGAGCGTGGGCTTGGCGATGACGTGCAGCGCCGCGAAGCGATCGCCGCCCGCCTTGAGCAGCTCGTCGTCGGCGTCGCGGAACGCGCGCGCGAAGTCGGCGTTGTCGGTGTCGAGCTTGGCAAGGCGCTCGGCCTTGTCGGGGTCGCTCGCCGCAAGGCGCGCTACCCAGTCCCAGCGGCTCTCAAACGTGCGGAAGATCCACCAGTTGGCGTCCTCGTACACGCGCACGTGCTCGTGGCACAACTCCCACGGCGCGAACACGCGCCCCGTAAACCACCCCTTCGCATCTCCCACCGGGCTCGTGATGCCCACGTTCGGGTCCCAGCCCGTGATGAAGTAGCCGCAGCCGGTCACCATCATCAGCTCGCACTGCTCGGCGAGACGCGCGTCGAGGTTGCCGCTCGAGATGACGTAGTCGAGGAGGTTGGCCGCCATCGGCACCTGTCGCGCGGCCGTCGCGTCGCTCGTGCGCGCCTGCGGCTCCCACGCGGGGCGCTGGCTCGAAAACAGCGCAATCTGGTGCCGCACGAGGCTGCGGTAGTGCGGGATGGCGAGCGCGAGCAGCTCCCCCACTTCGCCCGTTGCCGCAAGCTGCGTCAGCGGGCTGCCGTCGTAGCCTGCCAAGTTGTGGTATGCGCGATAGGCGGCCCACGCCGCAGCGCCGACCGAACCGTTCTCCCACGCGTCGATGTGCGTCGTGAAGCGCTCGCACACCTCGGCCGCAAACTCCTCGCTGTAGGAGGGCTTGGCGAGCCAGAAGTCTTCCTTGTAGTCGTAGGGCGGGTCGTTGTCGAGCTCGCTCTCGAGGGCCGCAAGCTCGGGGTCCGCCTCGGTCATGAGGCGGTCGACGAGCTCGTCCGTGACGCGCCGCTGTTTAGTCGCAGTACTTATCATCGAGCACCTCGCGCAGCCGGCTGCAGATGAGCTGGGCTGCAGCCTCCGCGCTCTCGGCCTTCACATCAAACCGCATGGTGAGCGCGTGCTCGCGCTCGTCGAGTACCTCGCCCGCCTTGCCCGCCTCGCGCACGAGCACCGGCATATGCACGGAGTACGTGATCACGGCATCACCTCCATCACACAGAGGTCCCGGTCGACGCGCACCACGCGCACGCGCCGCATCTTGCGCGCGTCGCTGGTCACCCAGAGCCGGTCTCCGACGCTCGGCTCGGACCACCAACCGTACTGATCGCGCATCACCATCAGCTCCCCCTTCACGTCGTACTTCGCGCGGAACGCCTCGAGACGGTCCTCGTTGTCCTTGTCCCAGCCGCGCCTCGGGGCCTTGCCGAGCACGTTGTCGGCGAAGTCGTTGAGCCACGTCATGGCGACGGCTCCACGCCGTGCTTGCGGCACAGCTCCGCAAGGCGCGCGGCGTGCTCGGCGAGCTTCGTCTCCGCTTCGCGCGCGAAGTCCATCATCTTATTGGTGCGGTCGCGGATGCGCTGGGTCTCTTCGCGCAAGTAGTCCAGCTCCGCGGCGAGACGCGCGATCTGCACGCAGTCCTCGGCCTTCATGGGCGCCCCGTACGCGGAAGGCGCGACACCACGCCGGAGCCGACGCTGGTGAGCTTCTCCATGATGCGCTTCTGCTGGTCGGTGACGCGCTCGAGCTCCCGGTCGATGGACGCGAGCCGGTCGAATGTCTCCTGGTTGAAGCGCGCGGCGGCGATCTTCTTTCGCTCGATGTCCCAGAGCGCGCAGAAGCCTGCGATGAGCACGACGGCTGCGATGAGGAACTCGGCGATCATGGCGTCGCCCACTTCTTTTCATGGTGCCGCCGCTCCATCGCGGCGTGGATGCGGATGAGCCCGAACGGTGCCGACAGACAGCGGCTGTTGGGCTCCAGGTGCTCAAGCTTCTGCGCTTGCACGTTCGTCAGGTGCACCGCGTAGAACAGGCCAGGCCGGCCCTTGGCGGGGATGAGCGCGTACGCGTGCGGCACCGGCTCTTCGAGCAGCGGGTGCAGCTGCGGCGCCTCCTTCACCCTGTCCTGATGTACAACCGCTTGCTTCGGCGCCATGCGTTCTGCTCCCGTGCCGCGTTCCAGCGGCCGTTGTCGTTCTGGGTCCGGCTCTTCGGCATGGCGATGTCCGGCATCAGCATGCGGTCGATGACGGGCATCGGATTCCTGCGCTTGTGGATGTTCCTCCACATGTACGTAAGAGCCGCGATGAGATCGAAGTGTCCAAGCTCTCCGCCCTCGCGCGCAAACAACTTGCCGGCCTGCTTCCACACGCCCATGCGCAGGTGGAGGCAGAGCTTTTTGCATCGCGGGTGAATCAAGATGGCGCCCGTCTGGATCGCCACGCGCACTTGGTTCACGTGCTTATCGAGGTCGCTCTTAACGGTCGGCACGAACGCGAGCTTGTGGTCCATCGCGAGGTCCGCGAGCAGGCGCGGGTCGTTGTCGGAGACGCGCAAAAACGGCTGGGGCTTGCTGCTCGTGTACTCGCCGTTTGAGCCGCGGCGACGCACGTCCTTCCACAGCGCGGCTTCCTTGTCTTTGATGGCGTTCGCGAGGTCGCGGCTGTTCATGCGCGCCGCCGCGATCTCGTCTTCGATGACGAGCTTCTGCTCGCTGAAGTGCCAATACCCGAACAGCACTGCAGACATGTCGTGGAAGCCGGGATCCAGCGACACGTAACAGTCCCGCCAGGCCGGCGGCTCCACCGCACGCACGATCTCTTTCTCGACCTTCGGGAACTCGGGCACGATCTGCAGCGTCTCGTCCGCGATGTGCTCGGCTCGGTACTCGCGCCGCGCCGCAACGCCATCGCGTCCTCCGGGCATCTGGGAGTAGAAAAACGCGATTTCCTCGGCGGAATACTGGTCGGCGTCGTCGAGGATCTTCCGGTCGTGCGCGTCGTGCGCGATGGCCTCGGGCACCATCGTGGTCGACCAGTAGTGCATCGGCGTGACCGGCGGCGTGGACGCGGCGATGAGGCGCGCGTGGTCGCGCCCGAGCATCTGCGGGAACAGAATCGAGACGACCAGGTACTCGAGGTTGTCGAAGAATCCGGACTCGTCGAGCAGCACCTTGTCGACGCCGGTCCCGCGCGCGCCGTCGGGGCGCGTGTCGAGGCCGATGAGCTCGATGCGCGAGCCGTTGGCGAACGCGTAGGTGTTCTCGGACTTGATGTGCTGCGGCCGAAGATTGGGCGGGCAGGTCTGCACGAGCTGCGCGATGAGCGGCAGGGTGATTTTCTTCACCATGTCGTACGTCGGCGCGATGTACACGATGCGGAAGCCCGGGTACCGCATCGCGTCTTCGAGCGCGAGCGTCAACAGCAGCACGGACTTGCCCCAGCGGCGCGCGCTATCGAGGCAGAAGATGCGCCCCTTGCCGCGCCGCTCCCAGCGCCGGATCTGCGCGTGCGCCGTGCACTGCGACGGAGTGAGCTGAAACGACAGCTCCCCCGCGCGCCACGCCGCATCGAGCAGCTGCTTCTGCTCGACCGTCGCCGCGGGCCACGGCACGACCGGGTTGACCCACTTCTTACGCATCGCCGTTCTGCGCCTCCACGGGCTCTTCGTCGGGCTCGGGCGCGACGTCGATCACGGGCGAGGAGAAGCTCTCTCTCAGGCGCCGGTTGAGGGCGGCTCCATGTGCCTCGGCGGGCGGAAGGGCGGCGGCCATCTGCGCGGCCGACGACTTGTCTTCCTTCATCAACTTGTAGATCAGGAACAGCGCTTCGTTGCTCGCCTTGAATGCGCCGTTGTCGCGCGCTTGCTCGGCGTTCTTCTTGAGCCCGGTGAACACGTACGCGAGGCTGACGCCGATGAAGTCTTCGGCGCCGATGCGCAGCTCGCCGATGCGCGCCTTCACCTCGGGCTCTTTCTCCCAGCGGATGCCGGTGCCCTTCTGGACGCCGGCGGCGGTGCTCGCGGCGAGCACGGAGCCGCCTTTCGCGCGGGCCTTCACGTAGTTCTCGACGCGCAAGTCATCGAACGGCGCGCCCGGGTCGCGCCGGAACGTGCGCGCGTTCGTGTGCTCTTCGCCCTCGCGCTCGCCTTTGGACGGCTTCACTCCGCCGCCCCCTCTTCGCTCTCCGGCGTCTCGAAAAGCTCGGCCTGCACGCCGTACTTGAGGGGCTCGGCGTACCCGTACGCGCTGCGCAGGATGCGCAGAAAGTCCGTCAGTCCGAGCACGCACATGCGCTCTCTCGCGTAGTCATCTTGGATGACGGCAACCGGGAAAGCGCGGCCCTTCGCGTCGGATCTGGCCTGTTTGTAAGCAGCTCTCATGTTCGGCTGCCTTCCGGTTTTGCATTCCAGCCAGAAGCCGGGCAGACCGCACACATCGGGGTCATCGTGCCCCAATCGCGACTGCCAGCCGCGACGGATCGCCGAGGCGATCTCGGGCATCGCTTCGCGCACGAACTGGGCGACGAGCTGCTCCCCGCGGCGCCCCTTCCTGCGACTACTCAGTCCGCCTTTCTTCATGCGCGGCCCCGCTTGGGCTTCTGCGACTCGAAGAGTCCGGCCGGTAGCTTGTCTTCAGGGGCCACGGGAGATCGTGATACCCCGGAACCGGCCTCGGCGAAGCGGATCGCGCGTTCGTCCTCAGCGTCTTGCTCCAGCAGACGTACACGCGTGGAAAGCGCGTCGAGCTCGACCCAGACCCGCCCAAGGCCGAGCCAGAGCGCCACCCTGCGCCGCACAGCATCCCCCATAGGGGATTGAGGGTAACTCCTGCTCGCTGGGGATTTCTACTCTTGTGAAGGAGGGGTGGCTATCCCACTTGCCAGTTGCCCGTGTTGCGAAGTCGCTCGTCAGGGACGGCCAAGAAGCCCCCCTGGTGCATGATGCGCGCGACGGCGCGCGCTGCGTTTTCGCCGTACCGCGCGCTCACCCGGTCGGGGTCGAGGTTGGTGGTGACGATGGTGAAGCGGCGATTCTGACGCTCGTTGATCAGCTCGAAGAGCGCTTCGCCGGCCATCTCGTCGGCGCGCTCGCCGCCCAGATCGTCGAGCACGAGAAAGCGGGCGCCATGCGCGCGGCGCAGCGTCTCGATGTCCTGCGCGTTCCTCGAAAAACGCACGCGCTTCAGCTCACCGGCCGTGATGTATACCCCTCCGTAGTTCGCGATGGCCCAGACGGCGGCCACCGTCTTGCCGGCGCTCATCGGCCCCCACAGCACCAGGAAGCGGGCCAGGTCCTCGCGGGCGTCTTCGTCGTCGCCGAACGCACGGGCCGTCCAGCTGCGCACCGCGCGCAGCGCGAAGAACGGCTTCAGGCGGTCGTGGATGATGTCGCGCCGGTCCTTGTCCGTGATGGCGGGATTCGCGCCGTCTAGGCGCTCCTCGCGCGTCCTACGGGCCAAAAGCGCCGGGTCCGGCGGGCGGCAGTACAGCGACTGCGCGCTCTGGATGTCCGCGAGGATCTGCGCAATCTGCGCCGGGACGGTGCCGCTTCGCTCGCTCACGACGCCACCTCCATGCCGAGGTAGCGCGCGAAACTCTCGCTGTGGGCGCGAATCTGCGCGGACACGGCGGGGTCGACCGGGTTGACGCGTCTGAGCTGCGGGCCCTGGCCGCTGGCGAAGCGGCGCTTGGTATTACGCGCGATACCAAGCAAGTAGCGCTCGTTCTTGTCCCCGTCGGCGTGCCGCTCCGTGAATGTATGCATCGCTTCCAGAGCTACCGAACGGTCGAACGTGGCCAGTGCTTGCAGCGTCTTGAGCCAGACGGAGTCCGCCACCTTGCCGTTGCGTCGGCTCAGGGCGACGGCCTCGCGGGTGTCGGCGAGCAGCGCCGGGGAGTCGAGCTGGGCCTCGAGTTCGGCGATGCGCTTCTGCGGGCTGGGCTCCCTTCGCTCGGGCTCGTCAGGAGCGGGGGGCGGACCTTCGCCCTCTTCTTCTTTACTGGGTCCTGGGTCCTGGGTCTTTAAAGAGGGGGTAGCTTCCTGAATGATTTCAGGGGGGGGCTTCACCTTATCTTCACCATAGGTTCGCCTTAGGTTCGCCTTACCCCCCTCCTCGCCCGCCGGCTGCGGCACCACGTGCAGTGCCGGTTTGGTAACGCGGTTGTGCTGGCTCCAGTCGTGGGGCGTGTACCCGCCCCCTTCGAGCCGGTCGACGAAGCCCGCGGCGATGAGCTCGTTGAGCTGGCGTCGCCCGTGCGGGTTGCGGCGGAACAGCTCGACCATGCGCAGCTCGCCGACGCTGGAGACGCCCTGGTCGGCGCAGTAGCTCAGCATCCGCATCAGCAGCCCGAGGGCCGCGTCGCCGACGTTGGCGGTCTTCTCGTGCCGCCAGAGGTTGCCCATCACCCGCGCATAACGGCCCTGGCTCAGAACCTGAGCGCTGCTTCCGAGCCGCGTCATCGCGCCACCGCCTGCGTCAGGGCGTTGGCGGTGTGTGTGCTGTCCGAGGTAATCCCACGCATCAGTCCTTGCGTCTTCCTGGCGGACGAGATAGCTTGGGGATGAACGGGAGACCCCAAGTGGTTGTGTGCAGCTCTGCACCGCGTGTCCGCCAGGACACGACGCGAGCCGCCCTTAGAAGGCCTCGGAGTAGCAGCTCCGGGACTTCCTCCTTTTCTTACGCAGACATCCGAAGCGCCAGCGCCTTGTGCACGACGCCCTACTTTTCCCTGCATTGAACGCACTCATGGCGGAACTATCCGCCCAGACTCGAAACCCCCCCGGATCTCGAGTCAGTTGCTGTTGTTGCCTGACGTCAGTTCCCTGTTCGCCGCTAGCTGGCCAGCGGACCGGCGCACAGGAATCGGAGCATCGCGCGGTCAGAGCGAGTGTGGCAAGCGCGTGATGAATGTCGCTGGCAGTTGATGTTCCCCTCTGGCAAGCAATGGCGATTGTCAATCGCACGAATCAGACGCAAATAAACCCCTCTCCCGGTCAGGCGAATGACAGGAGGTGATCCAGCACGTGCGCCGAGGGGCGCGGCGGAATCAGCGCGGGGCGAGCACCACAGCGGGCTGCACGGACAGCTCGCCAGGGCTCTGGTCCGTAGTCTCGCGCGCTGGCGGCAGCTCGGGAAGTAGCTTCGCCAGCTCGTCCTTCATGTCGTTCGTCAGCCGCGTGAACATCACGCGCGCCTGCTCGCGCTCGGGCGTGCCTTCGGGCGGAACCTCCACGCCGTATTTGCTCAGCAGGCTGAAAAGCTCGGCGTGCAGCACCGGATTGAAGCCGCGCCCCGCGCCGCCCTCGCCGCCGAGGTCGTGGTTCGCGTTGCCGGCAAGGCGTCCATGCGCCTCTCTGTAGCCCGATTCGAAGAGGTACTCCTCATCCACCGTCGGCGCGCGCCCGATGAGCTGTACGAGCTTCTGGCGGTCGGCGTCGGTGGGCTTGATAGGGAGCGCCCCCTCGTGATCGGTGGTGAGCGCGAAGTGGGCTTGGGCGAGCTGCGAGCCCAGCTCCCCGATGCGAGACTCTTCTGCAGATAGAACGCGTGCCATGGAGGCCTCCTCGGCCTCCCATGGTCTCACGTCTCAGAGCAGGCGCGTGTCGACGGGCTTGAACGGGATGTCATCGTCGGTCCCGTCCGGCGCGGGGCCCTCGCCGCCCCCTCCCTGCCGGAAGTCATCCCGGTGCTGCGGGGGCCGGCGATTCTGGTTGTCCCGAACCTCGCCGCGGCGGGGCTCTCCGGGCCCGTAGTAGCCCTCCCGGTCGTCGGGGCGGATGTTGAAGCGCCAGACGGCCGAGCCGCCTCCTTCGGGCACCTTGGGCGCCGGGATGGCCTCCACGATGCAGTCGTACCCGCCATTGCGGGCAGGGAACGCGCTGCCCACGCGCAGCCAGCGCGTCTTGATGCCCTCGGCGGTCCGGTACTCGTGTGCAGCCAGCACGCTCAGCTTCTCTCTACTCGGCATGGTCAGTCTCCTCATCGTCAGTCATGTCAGGGGGTAGCTCGTCAGTCGGGGCGCCGCTCTGCGCCCAGCGGGGGATGCCCACCTCGCACGTGGGCTCGGCCCGCGGCCAGGTGTTGGTGCGGATGCAGTGCGCGAGCTCGCCCGCGTACTTCATGAAGTACTGGTCGGCCCAGTCGAGAAGCTCGGGGCGAAGCCGGATGAGCGCCGAGCGGCAAGCCCCCTGCTTCTCGACAGCGAACAGGTAGTGCTCACTGTCCGGAATCCCGTTGTCGCGCATGAGGGCCCGGCACAAGGCGGCCTGCGTGTGGTGCCCCAGCGCGATCAGCTTGCTCGCGTCGCCCCGGAGCCCGTCCAGGTTGTCGCACGTCTTGAGATCCACCGTGTACGGGCGGTAATCCGTATACGCGAGGCCCTCCAGGCAAACCCAGTCAGGCCGGCTCTGCATGGCGATCCCGTATGCGTTGCCGGTGATGGTTGGTTGCTTGTCGGCGCCCTCGATGAGAGCCATGCCGTCCATGCAATCGAAGAGCGATGCGCGCATGTTCTGCAGCATCGCGTACTCTTCACCTTTTAGCGGGAAGAGTCCGGCCGCCTTCGCGCTCGCCAGCTGGTCCTTGATCTTCCGGCCATCCTCGCGCTGATGGAAGATGAGTGCTTCGAAGGCGGCGTCCCCGTCTTGGACGAGCGTCTCGAAGATCTGGCCAATGCGCATCGCCTTGGTCTCGTTGCGCTCGATGGTCTTGGACACGTAGCGCTCGTAGTAGTACCGAGCGCCCTTTTCCACGAAGTCGCGGAACCGGCTGTGAGAGCAGTAGGTCGAACTCGAGTGATACTCGGAGATCGAGACGTCGAAGGCGATGCTCATACGTGCCTCCACGTCCGGCCTTCCACGGCGTTTTTGGCGGTCGTGTGCATGACGCCGTATGACTGCGCGATGTGGGCCATGCGCATGCCCCAGCGGAACAGCGTGCGCATCGTGCAGACGTCGTGCTCGGTAAGCTTGGCGCTATGGTGCCGCGCGCCGCGCGGCGTATCTCCGCGGTAGTCGCGACCCTTCGCCATCATGTCGCGCACGTTGTCGAGCGCGGTCCCAAGGAACAGGTGGCCCGGATTGACGCACAGCCGATTGTCGCACCGGTGAAGGACCCAGCGCTTGCCTGGCTTGACGCCGTGGTGGAGTTGGTAGGCAAGACGATGCGTCGTGAACGTCCTGTAGTTGAACGTGACGGTCCCGTAGCCGTTCTTGCCGCGCGAGCCGTTCCAGTTCCAGCAGCCCGTCGCCGAGTCCGGGATGGCACGAGCCCAGAAGCGTGCGCGTCGGACGTCTTCGCTCCAGAGGATCGGCATCACGCACCCCCTTTCTTGGCCTCGCGCACGCGCGCGTCGATCTCGGGGCGCATGCGATCGAAGTTGTGGCCGAGCTGCTTCACGTAGCCCTGGAACATCCGCCACGCCGCCGCCACGAAGCCCTTGTCGACGCCGTCGGGCAGCGTCGTCACAAGCTCGACCCACCAGCCCACCAGCTCATCGGGCGTGCGCCGCTGGCGCATCTTCACGCCGTACGCTTCGAGCCAGCCCTGCCACTCGGGCGCGGGCTCAGGCTGGCGCGCGGGCAGCTGCACCACGTTGCTCGGGGCACGGCGCTGCTGCGCGGGCTGCGGCTGGCGCGGCGGGTAGGTCTCCGCGCGGCGCGAGGCCTCGCGGTTGTCATCGTGCCAGTTGGCTTCGGGATTTTCGTCCTTCGAGCCGGTGAGTGACAGGACGCGCAGATAGGCCGTGCGGTCGAGCGCGGTGGAGGCCACGAACGCGCCCTTGTCGTTCGGCTGTGTGGTCGCTGCGAAGCGATAGGGGCGCTCCTCGCCCGAGACGTGCACGAGCGCGTAGGTGCCCGTCCAGTGCCAGATCGTGCGTCGCCCACGGTCGCTCTCCGCGACCAGCTCACCGGCGTACTCCACCGACCGCTGCTCCAGCACCAGCCCGTGGGCAAGCAGCGCGTCGCGCGCGCCGCTCATCAGCACCTGCTCGTGGCCAACGAAGTTGTAGTTCTGCTGCTTGTTATAGCCGTCCTTGTAGACGGTGCCGTGCATCTGTTTGCGCGCGGCGATGAGCGCCTCGTTGAGGGTCGTTGTGGGTTGGTTGTCAGCTATTCCGGAACTCATACTGGCCTCCAGACTTTCGTCAGGTTGGTTCGGAGTGTTCGTGTCCTCCATGCAGCCTCCCGAGCACGAGTGTCTCAGGGGCTGGAGCAGGAAGCGAACTACAGGACCGGCGTCAGATCGGTGGCGCGCACCACGCGCATCTCCGTGTCGGCATAGTCGCCTCCGTGGAGGGATTGCAGGTTGTCGATGGCGCGCTCTGCCTCCTCGATGGAGTCGAACTCGTTGGGCTCGCCGACCAGGTCGAGCGCCCAGTTGCCGGCTTTGTCGCGCGCCTGGATCTTGTAGAGCGGCTCGCCGCGCTCTGCGGCCAGGGCCAGCTGGTGGTCGCGCACGATTTCCATCAGGTCGTCGATGGTGGCGTCCGGTTTCTCTTCGAGCAGCACGCCGATCATGACTCCGATGCCGTCCGCGTCGATGGTGTCGCCGATGCGGGCGTGGGCCTCGGCGAACAGTTCCTTGTGTCGATTCATGGGGGGGGGGACCTTTCTTGCTTTGGGTTACGCGCGCAGCAGGCGCGCCGTCTGCACGTGGATGCCTCCGAAGTCGACGAGACGCTTGCGCGCGCGCGACTGGAGGAACGTCTTGGCCGCGGCGTTGTTGCCGGCGATGGAGCCGTCGGCGAACACCGGCACGAGCGTGGCGTTGTAGGTGCCGCCGCCGCCTGCCTGCTGCGAGCGCCACAGCCAGCGGCGCGCGAGCCGGTTGGCGATCACCGGGCTGTGCACGATCTGGGTCTGGAAGCGGGTGCCGTCGCCGATCACGACGGTGCCCACGTACTTGGGCTGGATGCTGGTTCCGAGCTGTCTCTGCGGCATGGTGTCCTCCTAGGCCGAGTATCTCAGAAGGGAAGGTCCGGGTCGCGCCCGGTCTGATAGTCGTCTTCCTCATCGAGCCCGAGCGCGACCAGCGTGAGCGCAATGGCCGAGTAGTACCCCGTGCATCCGCGCGCGTGCACCACCCACTGACCCCAGTCGTCGAGCGCCTCGCCCGACCAGAGCAGCCCGTCCTTGCGGGCGCGGATGGAGCCGTCGGGGCTCATGTACTCAGTCGGCTCGAAGTCGGTGATGGTCATGGCGCGCGGACTCCTCGCCGTGATTGTCTCTGTGATGGCCCCGATCGCGCTCGAAAGCGTCGGGGCAGCCCTGGCCGACCCAGAGGGCCAGTGTGAGCATGAAGCGAAGGAAGCCGCCCATCAGTCGTCATCCTGTACGCAGTCGACGACGTGATCGGGGTCGATCGGCGCGTCCAGGATGACGTTCCACTCGCCGGGGTTGGCGCAAGCAAGCTCGATGGCTTCCTCGCGCGTGCGCGCTTCCACGTACTGGATCGCGGGGACGGTCGCTTCGACGCGGAAAAGGCGAAGCTTGGCCTTCTTGCTCGCCATGGCTCAGCCCTCCCCGCGGGTCTCCGCGTCGAACGCGGCGAGCACTTCGAGTGCCTCGTCACGCTGGCGCATGGCCCGCTTGAGAAGCTCCACTTTGCACTCGTGCACCATGTCGTCGAAGTAGCCGTCCGCGCGGAAGTCTTCCTCATCCTGGTAGGAGCAGCAGCCGAGGTAGGCGTGCTCGCTCAGCTCGCCGCACGAAACGGTCACCTTCACGCAGCACCAGGCCCACTCCTCGCCCTTGGCTAGACGGGCTAGGATGGCTTCCTCGTCGGCGCGGTCGTACTCAGGCTCGCCGCTGGCGAAGTGGCCACGCACTTCCTCGTGCTCGGGCTCAGCCGTCACGGTGATTTCAAACTTGGCAGTCATGTCAGATCCTTTCGTCAGGTAGAGCGGGTAAGCGCTCGCCGAGAGCCCGCACGCGGGCCAGGGGCGAAAGCTCACGAGCGCATGAAGTAAGAGACGCCGTCGAAGTCTACTTCGGTGTAGTCCATGCGTAGCTCGCGCGCGGCCTGCTTCCAGTCGATGCAGGTATACGGCCAGTTGGCGTCGCCCTTGGTGAGCCCCAAGTCGTCGGCCAGTTCTTGCGAATAGGTCTCGAAGTAAGACTCACGGATGAGTGCTTCGCCGTGCTCCCAGTCGCCGTAGCCTTCGCACTGCGAGGCGAGCTTGCGCAGCTTGGCAAGCTCTTCGCGTTCATCATCATCGAGCGGGCTATCCGCGTCTTCCTCGCGCTCGGAAAGGTGGTCGATGCGCGCAATCACTTGGCGCGAGTCGATCACGTCTTCCGTGTTCTCAATGGCCGTCTGGCCGTCTGCCCATGCCATGTCAGATCCTTTCGTCAGATCGGGCGAGTGATTCGCTCCATAAGCGCGCCTACGAGGGTAGGCGAGCCAAGCAGAGAATCAGTCAGCGATGCCAGGGTGCGTCGGCTAGCGCGCGCTCTTCCTCCGCACACTCGCGGCACGAACCGTCATGCTCCATCGCGTCCGCATCATGCTGGCAGAGCAGCGACAGTGCACCGGGGCGCACGCCACGCGCGAGCACCAGCCACGAAGCGAAGTGCGGCGCGTCTTCCGGGCTGTATTCGTCGCGCGGCATCAATAATCTTCCTCCGGGCACGGCCCGTCATGCTCGGACACTTCCACGTAGTCAGCGCCGAATGCGGCACGCAGGCTGGTAGGGAAGAAATAGATCCCTCGCGTGCGCAAGTGCTCGCGCGCCTCGGCTAGCGCGGCGTCAATCGCCTCGTTGGTGGCTTCCTCGCCCTCGTACGCCTCGCACGTGTCGAAGATGAAGAGCGCCGATTCAATGGCTTGCTCGCGCGTGTCCGCGCAGCCGGTGTTGTCGTACAGGCAGCCAGCGCTACCCGATCCGTAGACCCAATGGGTAGCCATCACCCACTCTCCCCGGTGACGCTTGCGGCGAGCGCAGTCACGTGCGGAACCGTGTCCGCATAATGCGCGTCGTCGCGTTCACGCTGGATCCGCATGTGCATTCCGAGAATGTGCGCCGCACTGTCGAGTAGCTCAGCGTGTTTCGGGTCGCGCGCGCGGATATCCTCCGACGCTTGCTCGATCGCGATTACGAGCCAGCGCATGCAGGCGCTAGGGAAGGCGCCGCCGTGGGCAAGGTGCGTGCGCATGATGCCGATCGCGAGATCGCGCATCGAGTGAGCTTCGAAGCTGTAAAGCATGTCAGATCCTTTCGTCAGATCAGGGGTGAGCCCTGAGGTAAGGCCCCACGCGTGCGTGGGAGCTACCCTCAATCCTCACCGTCGTCGCAGCCATACGCGTCGTCGCGCTGGCACTCGCCATCGTTCGCCTCGCACCCAGCCTCTTCGCAGAGCACGCACAAAGCCTTGCCAGCGACGCCTATCGCAATGTCGAAGCAGTCGCGGCACGAACAATCGCAGTAGCCACTCATCGGCCCACTCGCGCATTCGGGAAGATGCGCTTGAGAGCATCGCGCAGCGCCGCGCGGGAAGGCGCACGCACGTCCAGGTAGCGCGTGTCCGCGGTGTAGCCGGTGAGCTGATACTCGCCGCGCGCGTCGGGACCGTAATTCGCGCAAATGTCGCCTTCGATCGTGAGGCAGAACAGGGGAGCGCCGCGGCCGAAGTAGCGTCCGCATGCCTGGCCGTACCCACCAGCGTCCAGCGGCATACGGTCGATGCTGACGGCAGTCACGCGCGCGCGCTTGTCAGCTCCGAGCGCGCGGCACATGTCCGCCAAACCGCCGGACACCAGCGTCATGTAGTCCGCGGTCGGCTGCTCCCACAGTGCGTCACTGTCGGCCCAGCGGCGGTCAAGGTCGGCGAACGTGATGTTCTCGGCAAAGGTCAGGGGCATCGTCAGCTCCTCTCGTCAGTGCCGGCCAGTGGCCAGCGGTCAGTCACTCACTACTCCCAAAACATAGCACAGAGCGCGCACAGTGCAGCGTGTCTCGCGTTGACTCTGCTGCCCACAAGCCAGCAATGCCGGGCACTTGCGCGAGCTACCCGCGAGCATGTCTGTCCTAGCCTAGGGGTGAGACAGGCTTGGCACACCGGGTGATATCATAGGCCAGCGGCCGACCATCTTTGGGGCAAGTGGCGTGACGGGGCTGAGCTTGCCGGGCAGTGCGAGCGTGAGGGGATGTATCAACGCCCGATACATACAACGTACTCGCCAACCACAGCTTACTCGCTATGCGCGCCGTACACAATATAGTGCGAGTCTGACTGTCTGCAGACCTTACTGTCTAGCTGGGTGGACGCGTGTCTATTCAACTACCGGGGGGTGGCCCCTTGACTGGTTGGCTGGCCGGGGCGAAGTACCCCTCTCTACTCGCGCTGTCCCACTCGAGGGCAACCGGACTTGCGTCGCGCTGGGTAGGCGCGTACCATCCCGGCATGCCGCCAGACTGGCAAGGTGAGGTGGTCGAGCTGGTCCGCGTCGAGACCAACACGCCCTACGCGTGGATACGGTGGACCCGGCCAGACGGCTTCGTGCGAGTCGCTCGCTGGCGCTGGCTGCCCTAGCTACTTTCTCGCAAGCTCTCCTTCCCAAGCTTCCCGGCCACCAGGCCGAATGCCGAGCTCGTCTCGCGGGTCTCTCCCCTGTCTCCGTTCTCGGGTCCTAACCGGACCCAAGAACTACTGGGCGTGTGCGCGCGCGAGTACGCAGGGAGAATAAGCAGTCAAATATGGCAGCGTCAACTGCTAAGTTCTCGTCACTGTTGCCGTTCTAGGAGTACCTGCACCTCGGACAGGAGCCTCATGGCTCCCACCGGCGCTTCCATGCCTCCTCGAGCGCGGCGACGCGACTGCGCGTGTCGCTCACTATAGCTTGGCCAGCTCGTACACTTGCTGGACCGTGCGCAGGTGCTGGCGCCTGTCCCGGTGCTGCTGCCACTGCACCCACACCAGCACGGACGCGTTCACGGCCGAGCCGTACACGACGATGTCGAGCAGCGTCACGCCTTGGCCGCCGGTCGGTTACGGAGGCACGCCGCGTACGTCTCGCGCGCAAGCTTCAGGAACTCTCCCTGGCTCACGCCGCCGAGCACGTACAGGCTCGCCGTGCACGCGAGCAGCGCGTTGGCCGTCTCCTCGGTCGGCTTGAGGTCCGCCGCTTCCAGCGCGCAGAAGATGAGGCCGGTCAGGTCGTTTGCGTCTTTGGGGGCAGTGATCGCTCCCTCAGCTGCGCTACGCGCGAGCAAAGGGCTTCTCGGGTCTACGGGTCGACTCATGTCGCATCCCTCGCCGACGGCGTCGTCCTCGCCGAGTTTCCACAGCCGCTAGGCTGGTTCCATGGTGGACCCTCCTTCGCGGTGTGCGGCCTCTGCGCCGGCACGGCGTGGGATTCGCGAGCCGGCACTTTCAGCCTTGAACGCGCGCCCGTTTCGCAGTGGAGGTCCGTGCTGCATTGCTGTTCAGCTACCCCGCTTGCGGGCGAGGCGCCAGTGGTATCTCGCGACAACTGCACCGTGGTGGACCCCCGCCTGCGAGGCGAGGCGGGGGCTTGCTGGTGTTCGGTCATGGCTTCACCTTACGCCCCCGACGAGTTCGAGGCGCGTGCGTACCTGCGCCGCGCAGGCGCGCAGAAGGCCCGCGCGCGGGACGGCTTCATTCTCGGGCGCGCCGTCTGCCAGGCGCTCCCAGTCCTGCGCGAGCTCCTCCATCATCGCGAGCACGAGCTTGTACACGGCGTTGCGCCCGCCTAACTCCCGGATCTGCATCCACACGAGTTCGTTGTCTGCGTTCATGGCCCGTCTCCAAGCGCCTGGTCGAGCTGCTTCGTGTGATCGCCCGGGATGCTGTACTGGAGGCCCGCGACGATGAGCAGCGTCTGATGCGAACTCGGGTCGTACGAATAGCTGAAGATGCTCGCCCTGCGGAAGTACTGCGCCCTGAGCCAGTACTCGGGCCGCGCGTCGGTCGGCGGGCTCTTCGAGCGCATGCACGCGCTGTAGTCCGCCTGCGTGGGCCTGAGCGTCAGCCACGTGCGCCCGATGGCCTCGCGCGCGCGCTGCCACGCCTCCACCTTGTCGTCGCTCATGTCGGCCAGCCTTTCAGATGCGCGACCAAGTCGTTCGCCGCAACCTGCATCCCCGCGCTCACGCCCGAGCTGTAGGCGCTCGCCATGTGCGCCCCTTCGCGCGCCTGCTTCTGGGCCTGCGCCTCGCGCTTTCGCGCGACGAGGTTCCAGGCCTTCACCAGCTCTTCGAGCTCAGCCCTGCTCACGTTCGCGACCCTACCGTATCGCGGTCACGCACGCCAAGAGAAGCTGTGTTACCCTGTCGGGCATGGACCTGCGCCACGGCTTCCGTTCCCCCTATGATAAGGACCACGATGCGAGCTGCCGCTGCAGCTGGTGCTACCTCGCCTCGAGCGACGCTGCGCGTTACGTCCGCGAAGAGGCACTGGTCGAAGCGTGCATGAACGCGTGCGCGGACGTCGAGCGGGAGGAGGTTGCGGCCATCTCGCCGTTTGAGCGCGCGCTGTACGAGCGCCTGACGGAGCGGCTGATGGCGGTGATGATGGGCGCCTGCATGACCAAGGCGCAGATGACCATTGTCGTCGACGAGTTCATCTCGGCCGCGCGCGAGCTCGCGGAGGATGCGGAGAAAGCCATGGAAAAGCAGCGCGAGCTCCTCGAGGAGGAAGAGGTGGAAGTGGAGGAGCCGCTCGTGAGCGTCCACCTCGTCTGCGCGTGTTGCCAGCGCGATCTCGGCCCGCACCCGCTGCAGGTCACCGAGGCCGAGGCCCGCTGGCTCGTCGGCAGCACCCGCTGCCCGGGCTGCATTCGCGAGGGGCGCGAACTTCCCTGATCACTCGGCCGCGCGCCGGGCCGCTCGTCCACGCGCGAGGCCTTTCTTGCGCCTTCGGTAGGCATCGGCCTGGTAGCGGTCCGCGCCGAACAGGATCGCCTGCTCGAAGGCCTTGAGGTCGCCCGCGACAAAGAGCGCCTTCATGCGCTCGGCGGCGGCTTGGTCGGTCGTTTTGAGCGCGTACTTGATCTTCTGCGTCTTGTCGGGGTTCCACGCGCTCAGGTACCACCACTGACTTTCCCGGTTCTGCCAGATGCTGGCACCCTGGCGCTTGCGCTGGAGCACGTCGCGGCGCGCGGCCTCTTCGCCTTCCTCGAGGAAGATGCGGTGCGTCTCCTTCGCCTCGGCTTCGTCCTTGGTCGAGAGGCCAAGGCGGCGCTTGACGCCGTGCTCGCGCCACATGAGCACCCAAAACCCCCGGTCCTGGAAGAGGAAGCCGTCGCTGCGCGCGACGGGCGTGGGGCGGCTCTTTGGGTTGTACTTCTTCTTGCCGTACTTCACGCGGTTGGCGTTCCGGCCCGCCTCGAACGCGTCGAGGTCGCCCGCCTCGGCGAGGTCGCGCAAGTGCTCGGCCTCGGCCTGGTCCTGCGTGTGGAGCGCGATGGTGACGCTGTTGCCGCTGTCCTTGGTGTACCGGCGGTAGTACCACCAGCCGCCTGGCTTGAGCTGCAAACACCGCAGCGGCTTGGCGGGCTTGGGGGCGGGCTCCGGCTTGTACTTCGTCTTCGGCACGACAGGCGCGGGCGGCTCCTTCGGGCGCGAGATGGCGTAGGTGTGCACCACCTCGAGATCGAGGTCGAGCACCTCCTGCTCGCGGTGCGGGCCGCTCGGCCCGGAGCGGCTGTCTTCGCGCTGCCGCTCCTGTTTGACGTGGAGGCCGTCCCCCTCGAGGTTGTAGTCGAGGTTGGCGCCGGGCAGCCCGTGCCGGTGGCTTGCGCCGACGAGATCGATGACCGTCGCAAGCTTCTTTCCGGGCGCCGCGCGCAGCACGCGCCCGACAATCTGCACGTACGTCGACGCATGCGCGCAGGGGCGCGCGAGAATGCAGACGCTCACGTGCGGCACGTCGACGCCTTCGGTCAGCGTGCCGACGTTGGTCACCGCGCGGATCTCGCCCGCCTCGAGGCGCCGCATCGTCTCGTCGCGTTTTGCCTTGTCGGTTTTGGCGTGCACGCTTTCGGCGGTGATGCCCGCTTGCCGAAGCCGGTCGCGCACGAGGTTCGCATCGTCGACGCGCCGCACGAAGATGAGCGCTTGCTGGCCCTTGGCGTGGCGCAGGTAGACGTCGACCGGATCCTGCGCGAGATCGTTGTTGAGGTTCTGCGCGGGCCGGAGCACGCGCGCCGGCACGAGTAAGCCCATGGCCGTGAGCTGGCTGTAGCTGATGGTGTCGATGATTTTGCCGAACATGTCGCCGAGCGGCCGGCCGTCCGCGCGCTGCGGCGTGGCGGTGAAGCCGCAGATGCGCCGGCAGCCAATGTTCTCGATCACCTGCCGCCACTCGTCGGCTGCGTAGTGGTGCGCTTCGTCGACGATGAGGAGATCGACGGGTAGCACATGCGCGTTGAGCGCTTGTTGCACGCTGATGACGCGTACCATCCGGTCCGAGCGCAGCGTCTGCGCGACTTGCACGCCGCGCGCGGCGAGCCGCTCGGTGATGTCGTGCGCGATCTCGCGTCGATGCACGATGAAGACAGCGCGTTTTCGCGCCCTATGCGAGCGTACGAGCAGCTCGGTCGCCATCGTGCCCTTGCCCGCCCCCGTCGGCGCCACGATGAGACACGCCTTTTCTCGACTTCGCTCGAATGCCCGAAGGGCCGTCTCCTGATAGGGCCGTAGCTTCACGCGGCTGTCTCCTCCCCCACGAGGCCGCACTATAACTCGCAGTTGCCCGCGGTCACGCGTTATTGTAGAGCCTGACGAAGGAGAGCGGCATGGCGATATCGCGCGACGACCTTGTAAAAGGCGGGTTTGTCTTCTATCGGACGCGGCAGTTTGCGGGCGGCGCGGCCGTCGCCGAGCGAAAAACGCGCGTGAAGGTGCTCGACTGGAACCGCGGCGCGGCGGTCGTCGAGTTCGAAAATGGCAAGCAGCAGACCATCCACTTTTCGAACCTCGAACCGGATGATGAATGGATGGCCGAGCATCGCGAGCGCGAGCGCGAGAAAAAAGCGCGCGTGCACGCCGAGGCGGCCGTCGTCGCGCCACCGCCCGCGCAAAAGCCGCTGACGTACTCGCTCGCGGACAAGCTTGCACTCGAAGAGGATGACGATGAGGCCGCATCGGAAACTGTGGCGCAGCGACGCGAGCGCGAAAAGGCGCTTGAGGCGATTGAAGCGATGAAAGCGCCAACCCCTCCGTCGAGCAATTCGCTCGAAGAGCCCGCCCCGACGTTCGACTACAGGACGGTGGAGGGCCGCACGGCGGCGGCGCGCTGGGCGATCGCGCAGATGGATTCGCACGATCGCTCGCTCACGTGGCTCGAGGCAAAGCTCAACCTTAGTAAGGACACCGTGCGCAGGTGGGTGGAGAGCGTGCGGCGCGGCGAAGCGCTCCGAATCGCCGGCCGGCCGGCCGGCATGTCGCACGCGATGGGCGATGCGCAGCGTGCCGAAATGATCCAGGCGGTAGAGAGCGGACAGCTTTCCCAGAAGGAGGCGGCCGAGATGTACGGCGTCTCGCGCGGCACGGTGCAAAACTATCTCGCGGCAGCCGCGGCGAGCGCGAAAGGGGCGCCGCCTGCCGTGCGGCCGACTGCCGTGCGCGTGGCATCGCGCGAGGTGTACACGCCAGAAGAGCGGCGTGAAAAAGTGGCCGCGTGGCTTCGGCTGCGCGAACAAGGGGTGCACCGCGTCGAGGCCGCCCGGCGGGTGGGCGTCAATCCGGGCAACCTCCGCCTTTGGCAGGTCGACATCGAAAACGGGCGCGACCCAGGGACCAAGTCGCGCGTGGATCTGCCGCGGGGTCGCCAAATCGCCGCCGCGTGCGACATCGTGTCGGGCCGGCTCACTGCGCGGCAAGCCGAGGAGAAATACGGCCCCCGCGTGGCGACCCTCCAGCGGTTTGTCAGCAAGCTGGAGCGCGGGGTTTATGGCGACAAAGCCGCGCTCTTGGCCGCGCACGAGCCCAAGCCGCAGCCCGCGCCTACGCCCACCATTCCGGCCTCACCGCCGCCGCCGCCCCCGCCCGCGCCGCCGCCTCCTAAGCCTGAGCCCGAGCCCGAGCCGGTGGCCGTCGAAGAGCGACATCTTTTCACGCCGCCGCCGCCGCGCCCCTTTCCTCCCGTTCGGTCCGCGCCGCTGCAGGTGCCGCAAACGTCCGCCGCGCAGGTCATCATCGACCGGCTCTGTCAGGAGAACGACATGCTCAAAGCCGAGAACGCGCGCCTCAAGGCGAAGGTGCAGTCGCTGCTCCATGCGCTGAGTCATGAGTAGGAGACCGGCTGATGCCCGATAATGTCCCTTATCGAACCGGAGGCTAGCCCCGAATGATCCTGGCACGCATTGAAGCGCCGCACTTCGTCGCCGGGCTCGTGTTCGTGAGCGGCAAATGCGTGCGCGCTGCGCCTATCCTGCGCTGGTGCGTCGGCAAGCGCGCAGACAGCCTGTGGCCTTACTTTGCGCTCAAAGGGTGGCGGGCGGCAATCGTCCCGCCTCATCGATTGCCCTGAGAATCCCAAGGCCCGGGTCGAGCTTGCCGGCTTCCGCATGCGCGTGCCCGAGCACGCCCGTGTACGTCCGCAGCCGCGACTCGGGCAGCGCGTACAGGGTCGGCTCGCCCGCTTCGTCGCGCGGCACGCGCAGCGGCAGCCCGTACAGGTTGCAGAGCGTGCGCGTGAGTTTTACGCCCGTGCGCAGCTGCGCGAGCGTCATCTCGTAGTACTTGATGCGCCGGCCGTGGATGGACTCGGTCACAAGGTCCCGCGGCACGCCGCGCGACGGAAGCTCCGTGCCCGAGCCGCGATTGATGAACTCGATGCCGATGCTGAGCGAGTTCATGCCGTGCGCGACGCAGTGCGCGGCGCGTAGCTCCGTGTCCGCCATCTGGTAGACGATGCCGTCCTTGTCGACCACGAAGTGAATGCTCAGAGGCTCCGGCTGCCCGAGCTTGTTTTTGTGGGTAAGTAAGGTGTTGTAGACTTGCGCGGGCGGACCTTCGCCGCCTGTCCAGTGCAGTACGCACGCAGTTGTGATGCTGCGATGCCGGCCCTCGAAGCGGAACCCGGTTTCGCGCCAGCCGCGGACGGCATAGTCGACGGGCACCGCCATCCCGCGGCACATGATATACCAGTCCTTCTTGGTTGGCTGCATGAGGGCCTCCTGGTAGCATTGTCCAATGCAAGAGGTGTGGCGCGCCGCGCCCGGCTACGTTGGATATGAAGTCAGCACGCTAGGCCGCGTGCGTTGCTGGAAGACGCCTGGCGGCTATGCGCGCGAACGGCCGCGCTTGAACAAGATCGGCCTGAGACGCGGCTATCCGATTGTCTGCATCGCCCGACCCGGAGAGCGTCAGAGGCCAGTGTGCGTGCACAAGCTCGTATTGCTCGCCTTTCTCGGCGAGCCTTCGGGGAGCAGGACGCAGGCGCGCCACCTGAACGGAGAGAAGGCTGACAACCGCGTTGCTAACCTCCGATGGGGCACACCAAAGGAAAACTGCAGAGACCGAGATAGACACGGCCGGACGGCGCGAGGTGAGCGCAGCGGCGCGCACACGCAGCCGCATAGACGAGCCCGAGGAGACCGTCAGGGGCGCCGCCTGTATCCGGAGCGCTACCCCGTGGGCGAGCGCGTCAACACCGCCAAGCTCGTGCCCGAACAGGTGCGCGCCATCCGCGCTGCGGAGGGGAAGGTGCGCGACTTGGCCGTGCAGTTCGGCATCAGCAAGTCGATGGTCTCGTACATCCGCCGCGGGGACAACTGGCGGCACGTTGTCTAGCCCTGCCGCGGGGCCCTGCGGCGCTTGAACGGGATGCCGAGGATCTTCGGGTTGCCCGCAGCGTCGCGCTTGAAGAGCGGGATGCCCGCGAACGTGACCTTGTCGACTTCCTGGTGCACGTCGTTGACGGTGATGTTCACCATCGCCCACGCCGTGGCGACGGCGCCGGCGGCCTTGCTGGCCTTGGTGATGAGCTTCGCCATCGGAGCTACCTCCACGTTTGGAAGAGCGCACTCAAAGCAAGAATGGCGAGCGTCATGAACAGTAGACCTAGGGCCTGGCGCAGAAAGAGCCTCATGACGGTTTGACCTTCGGACGCGGCAAGGGCGTAGGCTTGCTTTCGATCTCGTCGTTCACAATGTCCACGGGGATGTCGGTGCCGCGGTCGAGGTGAAAGCTCGGGTTGGGCAGGCTCGCTTTCATCCGCGCGTACGCTGCATCGACGAGCACCGGCAGCTTCTCGGCGTCCACCTTCCGGAGCGCTTTCGGGGCAAGCGAGCGCGCGGTCTCGATGGCGGCCTGCTGCTTCTCCGCGCCCGTGACGTGCGCCTTGCCGAGCTTGAGCGCCACATACGCGACGCCCTGCTCGATGGCCCACGTGAGCTTCTGCCGCTGGCTCTCGTCCACCTTCACGCTCATCCACCGGCCGACTGCGCCGATGATGGCAGATGCGACGAGGCCGGCGAGGGTGTGGATGATGGGGTCCCAGTTCATTCGAGGGGCTCCGCTTGCATGCTGAGGAGCTCGGCGATGGTGATCGCGAGGGCTGCGCCGCCGAAGCCCGCGAAGAGCACGACTGCCGCCACCAGCACGCGGCCCTGGAGTGTCACTTCAGCAGCGCCGGACGCTTTTCATGCACGAGCTTGCGCACGCGCTGCTCGGCGTCGTGCGGCAGCTGGTCGAGAAGACGCTTGAGCGCAGCCTTGCGGTCGTGCTTCTGCTTTCCGTGCTGCGGCTGCTGCGCTTGCTGGGGGTAGATGGGCATGGGCGTCTCTTGCGGGTCGGCCGGTGCGCGGTCCTCGATGTACTGCCCCTCCAGCACGAAGTTTGTGGTTCCGAGCATCTCGGCGTTGAAGGCGTTGAAGAAGTCGGGGTCATCGTAGCCCCACAGCACGCGCACGGGGATGACGCCAAGCCACAGCACATCGTCGTCGAGCTTGAGCGCGGTGCCGGGCAGCGGCTCGCTCTTGCCGGGATAGTCGCGCTGGCACTCGGCGCGGATGCGGTCGAAGTCGGTCTGGTTCACGTTCTGCATGCGGTCCATGGGGGCTTCTCTCCTGTCAGTACGTCCACGCGCGAGCGTATTGGTTGTAGACGGTGGGCGTGCCGTTTTTGGCGAACGTGAGTGCGCCCTGGCGGTCCGCCAGCGCGCTGGGAATCGCCCCCGAGGCTGCCGCGATGTCGGCGGCGACGTCCACGCGCAGGTTCGTCATCCCCGGGATGCCGGCAATGCGCTCCGTCGCCTGCACGGTGTCAAAGAGAGCCTGCACCTGCGCGAGCGAAGGTAAGCCAAGGCCCGCGGACACGCCGAACACGTAGTTGCCGTCGGCGCTGTTGTCGCTCGCGTTGAAGTTGCGGCCGATGCGCAGCCCACCCGCACTCGGCGCGTAGCCGGTAATGGTCGTGCCGGTGCCTACCTCGGCGCGCTTCCAGTAGCTCCTGAGCTTGAGCGCGGGCTGGTCATAGACGCCGACGTACAGCATCAGCTTCGCGTAGTCGGCGCCGGTGTACGTCGCCATCGGCGCGGTCCGCAGTACGTTGGTGTTGTCGTAAAATCCGAAGCAGGCCCCTACGTTCGTACTGATGGAGCGGATGTCGAAGCCCGTTGTCGTCGTCGAGGAGCCGAACAGCGCGCGCGTTTTGTTCGTGCTGGTCCCGAGCGTCAGGTAGAGAACGGCGGCCCAAAAGCTCTGCGCGCTGCCCTCGCCGAGGCCCGAAGCAGACTCAAAGAAGTTCGCCGCAGAGAGGCTGTCCGCGCCGTACAGAATCGGGCTCGTCTCGTAGCTGAAGAGCCGCTCCGTGCGCGGCGAGACGACCAGGCCCGTGCCCGTGCGCGTAAGGTTCTCGGATCCGTAGCGGTCGACCACGGTGGCGGGCGCGCCTGCGCTCGGGCCGCCGTTCGCGTTCACGTCCTGCGTGAGGTCGTACAGGTGCGGATTCGTCTTGCCGCTCGGCAGCCGAAGCAGCCCCGTCGCGAGCCAGTTGCTGTACGCGCTCGCAACCTCGCCCGCCGACAGCGCGACGTCGCAGCCGGCGACCTGATAAACCGTCGTGTTGCCGGCCGACGCGCCGCCCGCCGGATACGTCCCGATGCGCATGGCCGCCGAGCTGACGATCATCCCGTTCGCCGCGCTCGTGCCCGCGACGCCGTTCTGGTACGGCTGCCACGTGGTGCCGTCCCACGTGATGGCGAGCAGCTTGCGCTGGCCGACGTCGGCCGCCGCAGCGGTGCCCACGGCAAGGTCGCCCCAGCCTGCGCGATAGATGTTGATGGCCGAGGTGTTCGTGTAGACCGTGAAGCCCTGCACGCCCGGCGTCGTGGTGTAGTTGCTCAGGATGACCGCGCCGTTGACGACGGCGTCGAGGCGCATGTCGATGAGCAGCGTCAGGCCCGACGCGGCGCCGCGAATGCCGATCGGCGCTTGCAGGTAGTTCGTGTCCGACCAGCCGAGCATCCCGTACTGCGTGCGCGGGTACGCGCCCGGGTCGAGGACGCGCACGATGGGCGAGCCCGTCTTGTTCATCACGTCCGCGGCTGCGCCGGTCACGCTATCGACGATGGTGGCGGGGGCCGCAGCGCCGTCCGCGACGGGCACGTTCGCGATGGCGAGCTGCGAGCGCAGGCTCCAGCGATGGCGCACCGTGCAGCCCGGCATCAGCGCTTCGACGACCGCCTTGCTCGGGATGTCGCCGAACGTCCGGATGGCATCGGCGAGCGCGTCGCGCTGCGCCTGCGTAGGAGCGCCTGCGTAGCTGAGCTGCGCAATGATCTTGCCGCCGAGCATGCCGTTGCTGCTGGTCGAGCTAAGCGTGTGCCCCCCGTCCGTGCTGGGCGAGGTGCCTGGGCGATAGACGGCCGGGAAGGACACGGTGCGCGGAAGCCCGCGCCCGGTCTGGATGGTGAGGTTCGCCGTGCCTGGCTCGTGAAACACGACGTCAAGCAGACCGACGCCGGCCATCGGCGTCTCGACGAAGACGTTGCTGCCGTTGGTCATGCCCGCAAACGCGCGCCACGACTGCGCGGCGATGCCGTCAAGCGACCAGCCGCTTGCTCCGTTGAAGCTCGAGAGTGACGCGCGACGCGCCCCAGCCGGCGGGTTCGCGACGAGACTCACCGTGCCGAAGCCCCCGCCCGCGATGCCCTGCTCGCCGCCCGTCGCGGGCGTGGCCACGACGTAGTAGTTCGCGGTGCTCAGGTTATCGAGCGCGTACACCTTGCTCTGGTCGAGCTGCGGCACGGGCAGGACGCCAAGGTCCTCCATCGCGCCGAGCGTGGTGCCGAGCGATGTGCCGAGCTCCGTGCCGAGTTCGGTGGTCACTCAGTCCCCGCTCGCAGCCTTGATATTGAGCGTGCCGGTGCCGCTCGTGCGCGTGTACGCGATGCGCGCCATGTTTCCCGGCACGTTCGCCCAGTTCCAAATCGCGGCCGACGCGCCGCCCGCCGGCTGCGCCTGACTGTTGGCGGTGAACTCCGCCGCCGCGCCCGGGACGGTGACCCAGTTGGTGCCATCGAACGTGCACTGCAGCGCGAACGTCCCGGTGGGCGTGCCGGTCCACTGCGCCCACACACTCAGGCGCCGGCCCTGGATGGGCAGGGGGCCAAAGCTGTTGCTCGCGCCCAGGTTGTCGGTGACGCCGCTGTTGAGCAGCTTTCGTGCGGTGGCAATCCTCGGCGGCATCACTCCTCCTCCTGGTAGCTTCTCAGCTCGCGCTCGACGGCGCGAGCATATGCAGGGTTGGCAAGGCGCAGCCGGTAGTCCGCCGCGCGGATCTTCGCGTCGTCGCCCGACACCACCGCGCTCGTCAGCGTCTGCTCGTCGGCGGGTGACAGTCCGCTTGCGCCCGAGCTGAGCACGGCGCTGAGCGCGTAGTTGGTGGTGGCGGGGCCGGCGTACGCGACCGGCGCTTCGCCGCTGTCCTGCGCGTAGGCCTTGCTCGGCCCGGTGAGTGCGCCGAGCTCGCCGTAGCGGTCGTGCGCAGCCTGGTAGACCGCGTCGCGCACGGGCTGATACGCCGCCTGCACGCCCGCGCGACCGAGCGCTGCAGCGGCCGGGTCGGGGTTGCGAAAGAGCGGGCTCGTGCCGCCGCCCTGTGGGCGCGCAAGGTCCATCGCGGCGCGCACGTAGCGCCCTCCCGGCACGACGTTGGTGAGTGCGCGGCCGGTGTTCCACCACGGGCCCGGAGGCCGGGGTCCGCCGAGCTCGGCGGGCGGGTAGTCGGTGCGGGCGCGCGCGTCGCCAAGGCCCGCGGGCGTCGGCTCGGTGTACGGCAGCGCGTACGGCGCCTCCTCGACAGGCGGCGGGCGCTGGCTCGGGATGACGGGCTCGAGCTCGGCGTTCGGCAGCCGCGACGGCACGGGCGGCGGCTCGTCGATGGGCAGCGGCGGCTCGAGCGAGCCCTTGCGCGAAGCGAGCAGCTCGTCGAGGGGGTCGCGCGAGGGCACGGGCGGCTCGTCGATGTCGACGGGCGCACTGCGCTCGGGCATCGGCTCCGGGGCGTCGCGGCGCAGCATGCGCTCCTGCGGAGAGAGCGTCGTCATACGCCCCTGCGCATCGCGCGCGCGCGGCACGGGCCCGGCAGCGAGCTCGGTCGGCGGCGGCTGCTCCGGAAAGAGGGAGGGCGGCGGCGGGCGCGGCGGAACGCGCGTCGGGTTGGTGGCGCTGAACTCGCTGCCGCGCGGGTCGAAGGGGCGACCGCTCGGCGTGAGGAAGTCGAGCGGCTCGTACACGTCGCTCGGGGGTGGCGGGTCCGGCGGCAACAGGCGCGCTTCGGCCGGGCTGATCTCTGTGGGCGGCGGTCCGGGCGGGCCGTAGCGCACCGGCGCGCGGTTGCCGACCGGCGGCCGGGGCGGGCCCATCGACGGAGGCGGGGGCGGACTTGCGGGGATGGTCTGGGTGCGCGGCGTGACGAGCTCGATTTCGGGCTCGGGGCGCGCAAGCGAGGTCGGTGCTGGCTCCGCGCGCACGGGCGGCGTGGCCTTCTGCGCGGCGCGGGCGATGCGTGCGAGCTCGTCGCCGCCGCCGAGCCACTCCGGAAGCAGCTTGCGGCCCGCGTTCCACCCGGCGCCGACCATCTCGCCGATCGCGTGCCCCGTCGCGCCCATGGCCGCGTCGTAGGCTGCGCCCTTGGCGCCCTCCCACAGGTCGCCCGTGCGCCCGTACGCGCTCACGAGCCCCGGGATGGCCTGCGCCGCAGCCTGCGATGCGAGCGTGGCGGGCGCCGCTGCAGCCGCGATGCCGCTACGCAAAACGGTGCCCGCCGTGTGCCAGCCTGGCTGGCGCTTGGTCGCTCTGTCGATGTACTCCGCGCTGTCGTCCGCGCCGACAGCCCGATAGCCGTCGTCGAGCACATCCATGCCGACGCCCTGCCCGAACGCCGTGGCGCCCTCGAGCAGCGTGTCGAGCAGATCCTGCTCCGCAACGGGAGCCGTCGGCGCCGCCGCGCGCGAGCCCGCGTCGTGCTCGACCTCGCGCGTGCGCGGCATGTTCTCGAGCACGTCGGGCCCGGGCTGGGGCGCGGCGTTCGTCTCGGGCGCGTTGCCACTCGCCATGCCCGCGTCGCGACGTGAGCGAGGCGCGCCCGCATCGCGCGCCCGCAGGCGCGGCATGTTGTCGAAGATGGCCGAGCCGGCGCCCGGCGGGATGCCCGCGTCGACCGCTTCGTCAGGTCGGCGGCGCCCAACGCGCGGCATCGTGTCGAACGGGCTGCCCATTTACTGCCATCCAAACTGGCGCTTGTACTCGCCGTAGCGGGCCTGCATAACGTCGGCTGCGTGGTCGAGGTAAAACTCGATGCCCTCGTAGGTGTTGAACGGGTCCCAGATGCCCTGCGCGAGCCCGATCTCGTTGGCGGTGCGGCCCCACTCGCTTTCCGTAACGGCGACGCCGCTGCGCTCCTGAATCAGGTTGTTGAGCACGGTCCACACCGCGCCCGCGAGCGCGCGGTCGTGCGGGTCCTTCAGGCCGTTGGCGAGCACCGCGCCGATGCCCTTGCCGCCGTAGGATGCAAAGTCGCGCTTGCCCTGCTCCGACAGCTGGCTCCAGGCGTTGATGCCCTGGCTCAGCTGCATGCCCGTGCGCAGCATCGTGTCCTGCGTGCGGTAGCGAAACTGCGTGTCGTTCATGCCGCGCTCGATGGTCTCCTGCTTCACCTTCTCGGCGTTGTAGGGAATCTTCGCGCCGAGCGCAGACATTTGCGGCCCGAGGATCTTGAGGTCGGCCTCTTTGCGGAAGGGTTTGATGCGCGCGAGCGCGTCTTCGAGCGGACCCATGAGCTCGGGCGGCACGTTCGTGAAGTCGCCGTCGAACGCGGCGGCCGTCACCTCGCGCGGAAGCGCCTTCAGGAAGGGGTCGCTCGCGGCGGTCGCGACGAAGAGCTTTTGGTGCTCGTCATGGGTCACGAACGACTGCTCGCTGCGCCGGCGCATCTCCTCGAGGCGCGCCTGGTTGTTGGCGAGGCCCGCGGCGACGTTCTTATCCGTCTTCTCGGCGTCGGCGTTGATCTCCTGCGCCTTGCGGTCGTTGAGCCCTTGCTGCGCAATGAGCCAGTTCATCCACTGCTGGTCGTTCTTCTGCGCGTTGCGCCCGACCGCGTAGCCGCCGTTGGGGTACGCCGCGGCCGGCAGCGAGCGGTTCTGGATGCTCGCTGCCGCCTCCGGCGTCACCATGCCCGAGCCTGCGAGCGCCATGGCGTCCTCGCGCGAGACGCGCCGCTCGCCCCGGTCACGCTCGCGCGCCTCGACCAGCCCCCTGTCGTAGTCCTCGCCGAACTTCATCTCGCGGTCGGTGAACGCCTTGACCTCCGCGTCCGACGCGAACGGGCCCATGATTGCCGCGCGCCGCCGGATCTCTTGGTTGCTCATCCGGTCGTGCGTCTTGAGAAACTCATCTTCCCAGCGCGTGTCACTCTCGCCGTACGGGTTGGGCAGCTCGTCCGGGGACTTGCTGGAGCGCACCGCGCGGTCCGGCAGCGCGTCCTGGTAGTCGGTGATAAGCCCCTTGTCGCGCGCCGCCTTCTGCTCGTCGGCGGGAAGCTTGGCGGTCTGCGCGAGGCCCCAGCTCATCCGCCCCTTGTTCAGGGGGCCGCGGCCCGAGTCGTTCTCGAGCGCGCGGTCCGCCGCGGCCCGGTCGTACACGTTGCGCGGGTCGCGGCGCTCGGTCTCGCGGTCGTAGGCCGCCCCCGCGGCCTCCATTTGCCGCTCGGGGGAGAACGCCTTGTCCGGCTGCGGCTTGATTCCCACGTCGGCCGGCGCGACGCGGTCGGTCTCCTCGCGCAGCTTCCTGAACGCGTCCACGAAGATGTCGATGGGCTGCTGCGGCTGCGCGCTCGGCGGGGGCGCGGCAAGTGCTGCGGGCGCCTGCGCGGGCGGGCCCATGGGCTTGTTGAGCAGCTCCGCCTCGGTCGCCTTCTGGCGCTCGATGTCGCGCGCCGCCTCTTCCGCCTTCTCGCGCTCCTGAAGGTGGTAGTAGGCCTCGCGGTCGAGCTCCTCTTGCTGGTCGTTGGCTTCGTCCGGGTCGAGCGGATTGCCGGCCGCATCGCGCGGCGGCGGCACTTCGCCGTACGGCGCCACGGCCGGCGCGTCCCACTCGCGCGGGTTGCTCTGGAAGTAGTGATAGCCGCCCGGCTCGTACGTGGTGTCGTACGGTCCGCGCTTTGCCGGCACGTCGACGACGGGCGGCACGCGGCCACCCGTCACGCCCAGCTGCGAGAAGCCGCCGCGCATGAGCGCCTCGATCTCGCGCTCGCGCAGGCGCTGCTCTTCGTCTTCGCGGTCGCGGAAGTTAGGCATAGCCGAGCTTCTTCAGCATCTCGGGGTCGAGGCCGCTGTACTGCGAGACTGCGCTCGTCATGGCCGGGCCCTGCGCCGTCGCCGCGCTCGTGCTGCTCGCGGTGCCGCCGCCCTTGTTGAGTGCGCCGCCCACCGCGTCGATGGCGCCGCCGCCCGTGTAGGCCTTGATGATCTCGTCGATGGCCGAGCCGACCACCGCGCCGCCCGCGCCGATGTACTTGTTCGTGTTGTCCTGCGCGTTGAGCACGTTCTGGCTCCCCGTGGCGTTCGCGCCCGTCTTGGCCTTGTTGTAGGCGTCCTGGTACTTGTTGAACGCGTCGGTGCCCTCGATGCCGAGCTGCGTCGCCTGCGCCGAGCCGAAGATGTTGTCCTTCTGGTCGAGCTCCATCAGCTCCTTGGCCGTCAGGTTGCCGTTGCGCAGGATCTCGGCCCACCGGTCCTGCGACTGCTTGACGGCCGCGTCGCGCGCGTCGCGCAGGTACGAAATGTTGCTGTCCTTGGCGCCGTTGATGATGTCGACGTTGCCCTTCATGATGTCGTCGGCCGCCGTGCCGCGCTTGTAGTCCTCGTCGAAGGACGAGTTGCGCGCCTGGTCGGCGATGCGTCCCCACGAGTCGAGCGCGGTCTGCTGCGCGTTGGACTGCGCGACCTGTTCGTTACGCGTCTGGTCGCGCATCGTGTTAACCAGGTCCTTCGCCGTGCTGAGCCCCGTCGTGCGCGCCTGGTTGAGCAGCGTCTGCTCGTCGATGGTGTTGCCGCGCATCTTCGTGCCGAGGTCGGCCGCGCTCTTGATCGCGTCCATGCGGCGCGCCTCAAGGTCCTTGGCCATGTTCAGGTCGGCGAGGCTGTTGCGCTGCGCCGCTCCCTGCCGGTCGGCGTTGAGAGCGAGCAGCTCCATCCCCGAGCCTGTGAGGCCGCGCTCGGCGTAGTTGGCCATGTCGGCTTCGCGCTGGCCGCGCAGCCAGCTCTCGGAGTCGGCGCGCGCGTTCGCGCGGGCAGCCATCTCCACCGCGTTCGCGCCGCCGCCGTTGATGATGTCGCCGAGATTCTGGTACTGCGCAGCCTGCCGCGAGCCGTCGTCGAACTTGAGGGCGTTGGGGCCCGTGTTCGTCGACTGGCTCATGATCTGCGTCAGTAGCTGCTTCTGCAGCGCCGGGTCGTCGAACACCATCTGTCGCTGCGCGTACTGCGCGGCGAGCCCGCCGGCCGCTTGCTGGGCCGCGATGGCGTTCGGGTCGGCCGCGGCCTTGCTCGCGGCGCTCTGGCCCATGAGCGTCGGGTCCATCTGCAGCGACGGGTCGAGAAACCCGAGCTCGCCGAGGTAGCGCGACTTGTTCGCCTCGTTCTTCGCGTAGTCCTGAATCTCGGCGTCAGACAGCCCGTACAGGGGATTGCTCTGCTCTTTGATCTTGGCCTGGCGGTCGGCCTCGGCCTTGTCAGCGGCAGCCTTGTCGGCCGCGGCTTTCGCCGCAGCGGCCTTGTCGGCGGCAGCCTGCTCCGCAGCCTTCTTCTTCGCCTCTTCCTCGCGCTGCTTGCCGAGGTCGATCTGGCGCTGCGTGTTGGTTTTGCTCGGGGTGCCGCCGCTTTTGGTGACGGTCTTTGCGCTCGCTCCCATGGCTTAGACCTTGCGCCCCTGGCGAATCTGGTCGGCGACCACGTCGATGTACTTGTACTTGGCGAGCAGCTTCTGGATCTGCTCGTTCTGCTGCCGGGTGTCCATGCCCTGCTTGCCGAGGTAGTCGTGCACTTGCTGGTAGGCGCGCTGGATGCCGTCGTTGTCGACGTTGAGGCTGTCCGTGTAAAGCGAGGTGCCGGACTTCACCGGGCGCGTGATGGGGTCGACCTGGTAGTTGCTGTTGTCGGCCTGCACGGCCTTGCTCTGCGCGGCGAGCTGCTCGGGTGTGCCGAACAGGTTGTCCTTCGTGCGCTGTTGCGCGGCCAACTTGTACTTGGCGTTGGTGTCGCCCGACCAGGTCGTGTCCGGGTTGACCCCGAGCAGCGTCGACTCGAGGTACGCGCGCGCGACCGGAGACTGGGTCTTCTGGTACGGCTTGACGTGGTCGGATGCGTACTCGGGCTCCCAATCGAGCTGGTCGATGAAGCGCTGGTTTTGCTCGCGCGCCTTCTTCGCCTGGCGCTCGGTCTTGCGCGCGCCAATCCAGCCGCCAAAGGCGCGCCCCGCTCTCTCAAACCAGTCCATGTCTCCCATGAGGCGCCTCCCTTACTCGAGAACCACGAAGTCCATGTCGTACAGCGTGTTGCTCACGAGCCCCGCCGGCTCGAAGACGTACAGCGTGTCCGACGTGTTGGTGAAGTTGACGCGCGTGGTGACGCTCAGGTCGCTGCCCGGGTTGCGCGTCTCGCGCACGCGCACGAGGATGACGGCCCACGGGGTCGAGCCGGGCGGCGACACGCTGCCGAGCGTCATCTTCGTGGTCGTGGCGCCCGTCGCCGCGTACCCCGTCAGCGAGACGCGGTGCGCCGTGGCCTTCTCGTTCAGCGCCGTCTGGATGGCGGCGAAGTTCTGGTTGAGCAGGCCGATGAGCGACGTGAGCAGGGTCGCTATCGAGATGTTGGTGTTCGGGATTTGCGTCGCCATCAGGTCGCCCCCGAGCCGTGCGACGGCTGCTTGTTCGGGATGTTCTCGCGCGACTCGGTGCCGAACAGCTCGAGCACGAAGAAGCCGTTGCTCACCACCACGACGAGCTCGACGAACGACAAAAACGCGCGCGCCATCGAGCGCGGCAGCGGGTGGCGGTGCAGCGACCCGAGCGGCAGCTCGATGAGACCCGACAGCGCCGGCATCGGGATCTGCTCGCTAACGGTGGTGCCGGCCACTTGCGACTCGGAGCCCGAGAAGTTGAGCGTGCAGCTGGTCGTGCCGGTGAGCCTCGAGAACGCCACCGCGATGTGCGTCCAGAGCTTGCCGGACAGCGCCTGGCCGACGAAGCCGTGCGGCGAGATGCGCGCCGTGATGGCGCCGAGCGAGGTCGAGGGCGCAAGCTGTGCGCTCGAGGTGAGCACGAGCGGCTGCCCGTCGGGGTCCTGCGCAAGGGCGGTCGGCGTTGACGTGAAGCTGTAGGTGGTGAAGCCGTCGGCGTCGGCGTTGTAGACCAGCACCTGCCCCCCGAAGCTCGGGGTCGTGGTGCCGAGCGCGAGCCAGTACTCATTGTTGGCGTCGTCGCTCGTCGCCGTGACGCCGGCGAGCCCCGGCATCAGGTACTGCGTCGTGCTGCGCCAGGTGGCGCGGATGGACGTGATGATGGGCGAAAGCTCGGTCTGAATCGCGCGCGAGATGACGGTGACGCCGCCGTTCTCGTCGACGGCGACGAGGCCGAGGTTCGTCAGGAGATACACCGTGTTCTTCAGCCGGCGCACGCTTCCGGGCAGGATGCAGAGGCAGGTCGTGTCGAGCGGGTAGATGGCGAAGTTCGCCGCAACGTCCCCGGTGAGCGCGTACAGGCCGTCTTCCTTGAAGATGAGCAGGCGGTCGCGCGTTGCGACGAGCGCGAGAATGGCCTTGCCCGCGTCGCCGACGCGCGCGAAGTTCTTGAGCGGCACGTGCTCGGGCTCGTCGGGCTCGGACCACATCAGGCCGTGCGGGAAGACGTCGTTGGTGCTCGAGAGCGCCTGCGCGGCGTTGCCGAGCGGCAGCACCGGGCTCATCTCGTTTCCGTGGCTCGCGCGCACCTGAAAGGCTGCGCCGCCGCGGTCGATGCGCTCGATGACGACGGTCTGCGTGTAGCCGGCGACCGGCGGCGTCTGCTCGTACACCGTGTAGCTAAACGACAGCGGATTGCCTTGATTCATGAAGAACGACGACGTCGTAATGGGCGATGCGAGGCCTCCGGTGCTTCCGCCCGGGCCTACGCCGAGCCCGATGTACGACCCGTTGATCGTCACGGAGTCGTAGAAACGCGCGTTCTGCCCGCTGGTCGTGCTGGTCGCGTTGATGTTGACGGTCACGGTGGAGCCGGCGACTCCAATGACCGTCGCGTAGGCGGAAAAGCCCGGAAGCGACGCCATCATGCCGGCCTGGATGCCGGTCACGCTGCCGGTGACGCTGATGTTGGGGCTGCCGTTGGTCGTGTTGACCGTCGTCATGCGCACGCCGATGCCGGTCGCCACGCCGGCAAGGTTCGCGGTGCTCGGCGTGTACGACACGATGTAGCGCTGCGGCCCGACGGTGTTGCCGAAGAAGAGGCACGTGCGGTAGCGCTCGATGCAGGCCGCGCCCGGCGGGCGGTCGTTGGCTGCCTCGATGCCGCCCTGGCTCGGCGACGTGTAGAGCGTCTGGCCGCGCTGGATGTCGAGCACGCGGTCCTGCGCGCCGTACGTGGTCGTCACGCCGACCGGAAGCTCCCACGTCTTGACGAGCTGAAACTCTTCGTCGGGCGTGACCGTGCTCGGGAAGATGCGCGTGCGGTACACCTCCACCTTGCCGGTGTAGCCGCTCGGCACGCCGTCCCAGCCGACGGACACAAACGGCGTGGCCGCCGTCGCGCCCGACTGCGCGATGACGGCGCCCGTCGGCCGGCTGCGCAGGATGACGCCGTTCGGATCGGTCCACACCGCGACGGCGCGATAGGCGACCTGCTGGTTCGCCGTGAGCAGCTCGGTGCCGCCGTACGCAGCCACGGTGATGTCCAGGTAGCAGGCGGTCGGAGACAGGCCCGTGCGCGTGAGTGCCGTGTCGCTCGTGCCGGTGACCTTGTAAACGCCCTCGGTTGCGGTGAAGTAGAAGTTGCCGCGCGCCTCGTGCGCGCCCTGCACGTCGCTGCGCACGGGCGTGACCGTCGTGCCGCCGGGCGTCAGAAGCTGGGTGCTGTTGCTCTTCCAATAGTTGCCGGTGCTGTCGACGTAGTAGTACGTGCCCTTGTAGTTGAACGCGGCCTTGTACGTGCGCGAGAGCGCGACGGCCGTGGAGAAGAGCGGCCGGAGCGACAGCGCGCCCATGCGGCGCAAGGTGACGTTGTCGGCGACGCGCAGCATGCCGGCATCGGCCGTCACCTCGCCGACGCTCGTCACGAGCCCGGAAAAGCCTGTCTTTGCATCGAGCGCCACCTTAGAATCGCCCCCCACGCATCCCGAGGCGCATGTGGCTGTAGGGGTTGATGGCGTAGGGCTTGTCGCGCTTGCCGCGCGGCGAGAGCAGCTGCATCACGCGGCCAAGCTCCGCCGTGGCGGACTGCTCGGCCGCCTGCATGCCGGCAAGGTCGCCGAGCGTGCGCAGGATGTTCGCGGCGACCTTCTCCGACAGGCACGTGCGTAGCTCAAGGGGCAGCGACACGTAGGGCGCCTGGCCGCTTCTGACGACGCGCGCGCCGACGAGGTCGTTGCCCGTGAAGAGCGCGAGCGGCTGGTCGATGGTGATGGTCGTGCCCGACGGAAGCGCCGTCACCTCGGCGCCCGTGACGATGGGTGAATACGGGTGGGTCTTGCGGATGACGTCGATGGGGTCGCCGATGGACAGCCCCGTGATGCCGACGCTCTCAGTGATGGTCGCGGTCGTGCTCGACGCAGCGGCCACGGACGCCACCGTGCCGACGTTCGCGACCACGTCGGCGACGAGCTCGGGGTGCCTCCGCTGGTAGGTAAAGCGCAGCGTCCCGCCCGTGTTCGGGATGGGGTAGATGCGGATGCGGTCGCCGATGAGACTGTAGGTCGCGGGCGAGCCGGTCGAGATGGGGTCCGACCAGTTGGACTCCTCGCCGTGGTCGAGGCGCGTGAGCCTGTTCTGCACGCGCCCGGCGCTGTCAGTCCAAGAGACCGAGTCGATGGTGCCCGCCACGGCGAGCGGCGGCATCACCCACTCGCGCTGCCCGTACACGCCCGACAGCGCCCCTGTGATGGGGCGGTCGAGGGATGCGAGCAGCCGTCCTTCGCCGGCCTGCGCAAGCGCCCAGCCGGCGAAGGACCACAGGACATCGGTCGCTTCGCGCAACACGACCGCATCGCTCCAGTCGGTCGACGTGATGGGAAGGCTCGCCTTCCGGCGCACGTCGGTGAGCACCTCGGCGCTCGTCCAGGTGGTGGCGGTGCGGTCGGTCGGCATCAGAGACCTGCCATGAGCTGGCGAAGCTGCGCGAGCTGCGCCTCGATGCCGCTAATGAGCGCCTGCGGGTCCTGCTTCGGAGGCGCACCCATGTCGTCCGGGTCTGCAGACGGGTCTGCAGACTCGTACTCGCCCTCCTCTTCACGAGGGGCGATGACGTCAAGCATCCCGCGGCCCATCAGGCAGCGTCCGTGGTGTTGACGATATTGTTGAACAATACCATGTACTTCGGGTTCTTGCAGAAGAAGGCCTGATCCGTGTAGAGGCGCATCTCGACGCCCGCCGCGCCCTCGAGCTCCCTAAACATCTTCCCGTATCCGGGGATGGTGTGAGTAAGGTCGGTGGAGCCGACGCGCATGCACTCGTCGTCCGGAATGCCGATGGCGATGCCGCGCTTGATGTAGGGGTGCACGACCAGGCGCACGAGGCCGGCCTGCGACTTGAACGCGACGTCGTCAAAGCCGATGGTCACCTTGCCGCTGGTCTTCGTGGTGTGCGAGATGAGCGCCGTCTGGTCGTTGCAGACGTCGGCGAACGTGGCCGGGTTGACGTACAGCGAGTAGTCGCCGTAAAAGCCCGTGCTCGCGACGATGGCGCCAAGCTCTGCAATGTGCGTGAACGTCAGCGCGCCGCCGGCGTCGATCACGGTGGGCTTCCACAGGCCGTAGGTGGTCGTGGAGATGCCCCAGAGGGAGCCGGCCTGCGTGAGGGCCGCGCCCACTGCGCCGAGCGAATCCTGCGTGCGTGCGCCCGCGAAGAAGAGCTGGTCGGTGGCGACCACGTTGGACACGTTCGTCGCGTGGCTGGTGAAGGTGACGCGGTAGTTGACGGGGTCGGTGCCCGTCAGCTTGTAGACGGTGTCCGACGTCGTGCCCGCGCTGTTGCGCTTGGTGCCGCCCGAAGAGTAGATGTCAAACTCAAGCTCTTCGGAGCCCGACCAGATGGCCGTCGCCCAGTCCTTGGGGTCCATCTGCACGACGAGCGTGGTGCCGGCCGAACCGGTCGTGTTGAGCACGACGCCGAGGTTCGCGCTGGCGCTCGGGCCGCCGCCGTAGAGCAGCATGCACTCGCGGAAGTAGCTGGCGCCCTTGGTGAGCTTTTCGAATCGATCTTTCGTAGCGTTTACGAACGCTCGTGCGCCTGCTCTCGAGCCATCCAACTGCTTCAACGCACTATGGATGAGCTTGTAGGAGAGGATGGAGCGGACGGCGAGTTCGGTGCCCTGGATGCTGGCCGACAGCTCCTTCGTGGCCAGGGGCTGGTTCAAAGTTTTAGCGCTACCGTCATTCCAGAAGGTAGCTCCGCCCTCACGCGTCAAACTTACAGGCTGACGGTACTCCTGGCCGGGCATCTTGTCGGCGGCGATGAAGGGGATGTCCTTCGCGAAGCGGTCGGTCTCGGGGACGAGGTCTTCCACCTTGTCTGCATAGACGCGCTTCAGTAGCTCATAACCACGGGCGAAATCTGCGTTCGTACCTGTACCAACAGTCATTGGTCCACCATAAATACGAACCGTGTGGTTCGCGGTTGGACTCTGACGGGACTCAGGTTCGACCTACCGGGCTTACTGTCAGGAGTTCGGCTCTCGCCGTACGCCCCCGCTCAGCTCCTCGGACTTCTAGGTGAGGCTGTCTCGAGTGTGTTCTTTGTGTGCCGAGGGGAATGTTGCGCGGGCTTGCGGCCGAGGGTCAAGCTCCAGTGCATGGCTGCAAGCAAGGCTGCGTGCCGACACGATGGGCCGGACGATGAGCACATGGTGGCGTACGTCGTGGTCGCGCCGAACGACCCGGAGCGCCGCGAGCACGTGACGACGCTCTGGTGCGCCTCGTGCGGGGCGCTCGGCACGCGCCGCTACAACGCGAAGCAGTACGGGAACCTGACGACCTGGTGCCTGCCCACAAAGACAAAGGGCCCCTCCCGAAGGAAGAGCCCAGTGCCTACGACGCATCCAGCAGACCCGTTGGCCACGGGCAAGAAGAAGGCTGCCACGAAAAAACGGGGCCGCCTAGCTCCGATCTAGACGGCCCCGCTCGCGCTGTTCCAGGGGATGGAACTCGCTCAGTATCCGCTCACCGCAGCGCAGGCGGCAAGCTGTTGTCCTCTTCTTCATCAGGCGCCCGCTCTGCTTCGAGCAGGGCGCGGATGTCCGGCTCTGTAGCCTCTTCGCGGTCGAGGTCTGCTGCTGCCGCGAGCGCGAGATCGCCGAGGCAAGCTCCCAGCTCGCGCCGCACGTTCTCTCTCGCCTCGGGGAGGCTCTCGCCCATTGCCGACGGTCACCTGTCGCATGAAGATTTTGTGCAGCGCCTGGAGCGTCTCACCGGGCCGCAAAAGGTAAGCCGCCGCGTTCACTCGCCGGTTTCCTTGAAGAGCAGGTCCCGGAGGGTGAGGCGGATCCAGTGCTGCATGGTGAGCCCGCGGCGCACCGCGAGCCTTTGAATACAGGCGTGCTCCCACTCATTCATGCGAATGTGAAAGTGCTTCGAGGCTGCCGCGTCAGGGTCCAGCCCCTTGCGCTTGCCCGCGCTTTTGTCCCAGTCTTCCGGCTTGGGCAACGGCGCGTCTTTGAAGGGATTGCTGCTCATGCCGCCACTCCCTGCATGCGCTGCTCTACCTCGGCGAGCACTGCGCGCATCTCGATCTGCGCGCGTCCTTCGTTGAGCTCGGCGACCCCCTGTCCCTGCTCGCTGGAGCGACCGTACGGCGCGGCGAGCAGGGACAGCCGGGCGCCGAGGACATCGAAGCCCTTTCCCCGAACGAACGTGATCGCCGCAGGCAAACGGTCTGCGCGCTGCGCGTTGGTCTCCACCTTGTTGGGCACCGCGAACACGCGCAGCGGCGGGTGATACTCCGATGCGATGTCTACGAGTGCGCGCAGGTCGTCAAAGGCGTCGAGGTCGTTCTGCATCGCCGCAAACGGCGCGAGGCACACGTCCACCGTGCGCAGGGCGCTGCGCAGCTCCTGGCTGTCTTTGCCGCCCGCGTCGACGACGACGTGGTCGTAGCGCTGGGCAAGCGCACGAAGCGGCTTCGCAATGGACTCCGCGAGCACCGTGCAGTCAATGCGGGGCGCCGTCGGGGCAAAGGCCAGGCGCCGACTGCACCAGCGGTTCGTGTGGCTTTGTTCGTCCGCGTCGACGAGGCACACGCGCGCGTGCGGCGCGAGCAGCGCGGCCAGGTTTGTGGCGATCGTTGTCTTTCCAACGCCGCCTTTGGTGTGTCCGACAAGGTAGAGCATGTGCCTACCCTAGCCCGCAATCCTGCCTGCGCTAGCCCAAAAAGCTGCCCGCCTCATGCCCCACGTCGCCCTCCTGGGGACACGTCGGGGCTATCTGGGGGCTCTGCGCCCGTTGACCTGCTGCCGCTCTTTCTTCGCCTTGGCGTAGGCGGCCCAGTAGTCGCGCTTGCTCTTCCAGCCGCGCGTGACCTGCTTCCGGAGCTGCTCGCCGGGCACCTTGGGGCCGCCCTCGTCGCTCAGCCCGAGGATCCATTCCTTGCTCACGCCGCAGACGGCGCAGAGCGTCCGGAGGCGCTCGGCCGGCAGCGCGCGCTTGCCCCGCTCCCAGCCCGAGACGTCGCCCTGGTGCACGTCGGGGCCCATGCGGATGGCGAGCTGCTCCTGGCTCATCCCGAGCGATGCGCGGGCGCTGCGGATGCGCGCTCCCACGGTCGAGACGTCGTACATCTTTTTGAACCGGTTCAGGCACGCGCGGTGCGCGTACAGCTGGTGCTCGGCGTGCCGGAGCCAGTCGGCGTGCTCTTCGGGCGGAAGGGCCATGGCGGCAATGAGCGCGGCGCGGATCTCCTCCTCACTCGCCATCGGGACCCTTGAACGTGTCGAGCGGCGCGAGGAACGCGCTCAGGGCCAGATCGCAGGTGTGGGCGATGCGGATGAGGACGTCGATGCTGGGGTTGCGCTTGCCCTCCTCGTAGCAGCGCACGGCGCTTAGACTCACGCCCAGAAGGCTGGCAAGGTCTGACTGCGTGTACCCGCGCGCGCGCCGCTGGCGGGCGATGAGGCCCCCGAGCGCGTATAGAGCGTGTCCGGGAGGTGGCGGCTTCCTAGGCATGTGTGGATAGGATTGTACCCATGGGATCTACGGCCAAAAAACGACGTCCGCTGGACCCGGCGAAGCTCGCGGAAAAGCGCACGCTCCAGCGCGAGCGAAAGGCCAAAGAGCGCGCGCAGGCAGGCGGCAACGCCGTGCGCCGCGCGCAGGCAAAGCAAGAGCAGCTCGGGTGCCTCGACTGGGAGACGAAGCTCCAGCCCCACATCCTGCCCATCGAGCACGGCAAACACGCCGGCTGCTGGCAGTGGCGCGGCGGCTACCACGTCGTGTACGGCGCCGTACGGCCCGTGGTGCGATCGGGGCAATACGGCCGCCAGCACGCGGACGTCGCCGTCTACCTGGTCCACCATGGCCGCACCGAACTTCCGCGCGGTTCTTTCCTGAAGCGCGCCTGCGGTAACATGCGCTGTGTGAACCCATTTGAGGGTCATGCCCGCCTCACCAACAAGGTGGCCGAGTGGGCGCAGAAGCGCATCGAACGCGAGAGGGGGCACCATGGGAATTCTCAGCGGCAAGAACAAGGACAGCAAGTCGAGCAGCGACCGGGACGCGGACTACCGCGCGCCGTCTGACACCGGCAGCAGCGACCAGCCCGACGTCGTCGCCGGCGCCGACAAAGACGCCGTCGCTGCCTCGCCCGGCCTGCGCGACGGAGCGACCACCAACACCACGACCGATAGCGTCGTGAACAAGGGCGCCGTCGAGACGCAGAGTCCTTCGGACCTCGACAAGCGCTCGCCCGAGGAGCGCCTCGAGAAGCTGCGCGGCTGGGGCCGTCAGCACCGGATGCGCGGCCCCATGGATGCCGACTGGGAAGAGTTTGAGAAGCTCGTCGGCGACGGGCGCGACGTCGAGTCGGCGCGCCGGGCGACCTGATGTTTGTCTGGTTGATGCTCGCGTGGATGGGGCTGCAGCACGTCAAAGAAAACGTCGCTTCCCGCCGCATCGTCGAGATCGCCCAGATGCTCGTGTGGCTGCTCGTCTTCCTGCTCGCGCTCGGAGCGTTCGGAC
>JACCDR010169753.1_pt1 | contig 41835 bp, 49 predicted proteins | sample 7446431 | NCBI WGS metagenome assembly JACCDR01 (sample SAMN15323443, study PRJNA562643) | freshwater metagenome | isolation source: river surface water | place: USA:Blue River Watershed | collected 2017-08-17
GCCAGTGCGGTTTGCAAAACCTTCATGCGCTGCATTGCAGGGATGCGATCAACAGGAAGGTCCGGCCGTTGGGTCGCAATCCGAAGGCGATCAACGACATTGGCATGATTGGCTTTCCAGTGATCGCGCTCGGTCGTCAGGCGATCAATGATCTCGACCGGTATAGCATCCTCTTCAATCAGGTCTAGGCGAACAGGCGGCAACATGTCGTTGCTGTAGTTTCCTGCCGACCAGATTTCCAGAAGCTCAATGCCTCGGCTGACGGTCAATTCACCAGCCTGCATTGCCCGGAGCATTTCGCGCATTTCGGTGAAGTCGGGGCGGCGCAGAGATTTGTTCTCGGCCGTCAGCCGCTCGACTTCGGCTCGGCGGAAGATCAGCTCTCGCAACCACAGCGCTAATTGCTTGTGATCTTCTCGACACTGGGCAGAGCAGTTATTTACTTCCACCTGTTCTGCATGTTCGATAGCCTGTTCGATGGTCATCATGACTTGCTCCCTTCTGCACTTCGAGAAGTGCTCTCGATCTTGGCAAGTGCTTTACCTATCCCACATTCAGGCAAATGCGTTCCGAACTTCTTATCGTTGCGACAGTCAGGGCAGAATCGTTGTGTTCCGTAGTCTGGATCGTTGTACTCGACCCACTGGTTAGTTTTAACCAGTTCAGCCAGTTCATCCCGCTCGGCCTGTAGCTGTGCGTTACGATCAAATAAGGTGTCGTAGTTTGCAGATACCTTGTCCAGCAGGTGACGATTCGTGTCGCGCTCGGCCTGTAGGCGGGCGACGGTTTCGGCGGAGTAGAGCTTTGATCCGCGACCAACACCGACGCTAGGGCACAACCAAACAATCTGGTTAATGTCTTCCTGCGTTACCTCGGCAACCGGCTCCACTCCCACCGGCTGTTGTTGCTTAATGTCTTTATCCATTGCCAATATCCTTATAACGTGCAATTGAAGGGTCAATAATAACGTCGATACGACCATGCCTGAGATGGGGTTCACTATCAGGATCACCCAATAGTTTATTCTTACTTGCATGTAGATGACGAATGTACTCAAGACCCTCATCATGACTCTTTCCAATACCTAATATCCAATCAGCTTCTGCTTGTTTAGCTGTCTTAGCGTTAGCTACATTATCCATAGTCAACCACTTTTTACCTTCACCACTACCATCAGCTTGACTAACAGCAATGACTGGACAATACATCTTAGCTAACTCACGTGCCCACTGGTAAATCTCACCAAGACGTAGATCTTCTCGATCATTGTTGAAACCCTTGACCTTATCAAGTTGATCGAATAGAATCAATGCTGGTTTGTATTTCTTTACAAGACGTTCAACATCGTGCTTGGTGATGGATGCGTTGTCAACAATCTTAATGCGACGACCAGTGAGTTCTTGGTATCGGCGATTATTCTCATCAACATTAGCATATAGTTCCTGTGTAGTTACACCAAGTGAGGCTTGATAAACTCGTAGAGCAACCTTAGATCCCTGCTCTTCGTTGTTGAACCAGAGGATAACTCCATCTGTTTGTTCTGCGAAGTAGCTAACTTCACTCGCCAAGAATGTAGTTTTACCTGATTCTGGACGGGCAAAGAGAAACCCGAAATCTCCTTTACGAAGAGATCCAAGCATTCGATTAAGGCTTTGGAGTCGCCAGCGTAAGCCCGTTGTTTCAACGTGGTCGGAATAGAGATCTTCAAGGTCATCATTTACGAAGTCAGAGACTTCTTCCTCTTGTGGCGCAGTTTTTAAATCTGCAAGTTGTTGAGCTAGACTGGTTAGTTTAGTGGAGGGATTGCGTCCCTCTGCTACAGCTAGTGCCTCAAGAGCAATCTGCTTAGATAGTTGACGCTCTTTGAAGACATTAAGTACCTCATGAATAACTAAATCAGAGACATCAATCGAGCCAAGAACTTGCGCTAGGGCTGTACTCTCCTCTGACTGATGATGTGCTAGAAAGAGCGGCAAAAATCCGTCGTTCCATATCGGTGATGTGGAGTCGGGATGCTTCGAGATCATAGTAAAGGCGTCTCGCAGTGACTTCGAGTCCAGTTGAGATGGGTTGATCACTTGTAGTACTTGTTGTAGATTTTCGGGGCTTCTGATCGCCCACTTTAGCAGATACAGTTCGGGACTTAGCATAACGCTCATTTAGTTCCTTAATTTTAGTTATAATTCTATTTAATTTACGTTGCTCTGGTGTAACTGTTGAATCGTGGAAGTCAATACAACGTTCGTACATATTCCATGTATGGGGGTAGCCATCTCGTTCATAGGTACCTTTAATATTGGTTTCCCATGCTACTGAGTATAGGGGGTGAGATTCAAAGTCGCTGAAGATATGGATGATTGTACCAACACTTCCTTCAGGAATCTGATGTGCATCAGAGAAGCTAACCCCATTACGAACTACCTGATCTCCAACCTTAAACTTGGTGGGCATTTTGTCTGTCCTTGTAGCGTTTGTCTAGGTACTTGATCTTTTGGATTACGTCTTGGTAAGGATCTCTTTCCTTTACCAGTGAAAATTTGTACTTGGTTAATCTAATCTTGGCACCATTCCCAATACATTCTACTAGCCAAGTAACGTCACCATCTTTTTTGATGATAAAGGTATCATTTAGTGTGAGTCCATAATCTTCCCACCAAGTATTAGTTCCCCACTCTTCAATAGCTCTCTCACTAAAACAGATGATGTCACCGACTTTTAGTTCAGACATTTAAAAGTTCCTTAATCTCTATGTCAGTATGTTCCTTAGGATCTTTATCACTAAGGATAGTTCTACAATCAATACCAAGCTGACGACCAAGACTTGCATACTTAATTGCATCCTTACTCTTATCTGGATCTAACCAGATGTATAAGGTAGAGAACATATGCTTAAGTCTGAGTAGTTTGGATGATGATATGACAGACCCTAATAGTGCCATTGATTTAGCTTGTCTTGCTACCTTGATAGAGGATACAACATCCTCAGTCAAGACAAGGAAGGGTGTGTCAATCTTACCCCGTACCATGTAGTTATCATTGGTATTACCACGAGTAAGGTACTTATATCGTTTTTCTGGGTTGAAGTTACGGGCTTGCCATGCCACAATATCCCTGTCAGTAATCACAGGAAAGATCAGGAATTTAGATTTCTCTGACCAATAGATACGGTTAGCAAGAATTTCTGGGATGGTAATTCCATACTGGTGTAACCAGAAACTACCTTCCCCGGAGGTAGCAGGGATAATATCGTCGGGTAAGGCGATATTTTCATAATGCTCTGTTACTTTTGGATCGAGAGCAGCCCTGATACGTACTGAAAAATCTCCGGGGATGTAGTGACCACAACGAAAGCAGAAGCTATGACCGTCGTTATACACGGCAAGGTTATCGCCTTTACGGTCATTTCCTGTTAATCTACATTTAGGACATGGTTCCTTTCTGACGACATAGCTTTCGTTGTTCATAGCGAGTATTTAATTCCTTGATTTTAGCTACGATTTGATTGGTCTTGTAGTTCTCGAAATACCCTTCTGGCATAGGTTCCCAGAGCAATACCTCCCTACCTGCTTCGCACTCATAGTTAATATATTCATGATATCCATCTATAATTCTTTGGAAGGATTTCTTATACCAAGGATAAGTTGGATTTTTAGGGGGAGGTTCTTCAATGATAATCTGATAAATCTCCCCGTTCTTTCCAACCATACTTCTTTTAGCTGTTACAGGAGGTTTCGTTTCCTTATCATAATAACTAAAAGAGAAGATATCTCCTAGTTTAAGATCTTTGTATTGTACAATTTCTCCGGGGATTAACTCATCCAGATTAATTGAGGACGATAGCTTCGATCGCGCTGTCATAGAAATCCTCTAGCCAAGGTACGTTAAGATAATTGAATTCATTGGACTCCATTGTGTTGAGATCCAAGAACTCCTCGTGGACAGTGTACAACTTGTCCGTTTCAGGATCATAGATGTGACAAATAAACCCTTGCTTACGTTCCAAGAGCACCATATCTCCTTTACGGAGATGGTTTAGATTCTTGGTCAGAGTAACAATGTTTGCCTTGCTGATACAGTGAATCGGAATGTAAACACTGGCACTAGGATCAGTGGCTAGCGTAACATTGACAAGGTATCCAGAAGTGAACCAGTTAACCACACCAAGAGTGCCATACTTATGACCCCGATAATCTTGAGTGACCCAACAATAGTCTCCTGAGGTAAGGACTTCACCACTGGAGTTTTGGTGTAGGATTGAGGTTGTGGTGGTTTCACTTTTAAAGGGAAGCACCTTCTGATCGTTAGCACATAGTGTTGAGGGGCCAGCCTCCGTATTCGTCGTCGTAGGGGTCGTAGACTGGCGAGTATAGTTGCGACCCCCCGTATACTTTGGGGGCGTATACTCCTTCCAACCCTCGTTACTGAACCAGATACCATCGTTGGAGTAGTTGCCCTTTGCTTCATTGATGATGGTGGTGTTACCTTTGTTATCCATGAACGCAAGCTTTGACCAGCCAATGCGCTCTCCAAGAAGCTCGTTGATCTGAGCAATTTGCAGGAAGTTCTTGACGCTACCGTATAGAGGTTTGATAAGTTCCTCGTTGAAGTGCCAAGTGTCGCTATGGGTGGCGCTACCGAAACCTGTGATGGTACCGTTGTGTACGAATGCGAGGTCATCAGAGATCTTGAATGGATGGGTGTTAACCTCATCCTTAGCTCCATGAGTCTTGATTCGGAAGTGAAGTACCATCTTCTTGCCTGCATGAGGCTCATAGGCTTCCATAAAGGCGTTGTAGGTCATCAATCCCTTAACGACATGTAGCTTGTCATCTTCGGCGTACATAAAGCCAGCGCCGTCGCTGTTGGTACGCCACATACGTTCGAGGATTGACTCTTGTAATGACAGACCTTCAGGTACTACAGCAATGATACAAATTTTAGCTCTCCTTACGCCGTATTAGGCGAATTCTTTTTTGATGAATTTGTTGAGACTTGGGAAGATAGAACCACGAGCAGCGACGAATGCTGCAAAGTTCTTAAAGGCCATTAGATCTTTCATGTTGCTGATCTTACCTTTGTTATCATTACCAGCCAAGCAGCAGTAGTTGACAACAGCTTCCGTGAACTCAAGGAAGCGACAGAACTCTTCCCAATCAGTAGTAGACTTGAAGATACGGAATTCCATCGTATGCGCTGGAGCAAGGTTCAAGCAGGTGTACTTGTCCCAAGAGAATTTCTTGTCCTTTGCATACCTATCTCCACTTGCTTGATACCAAGGATTTAGGAGACCCTTGTCGTAGTTGTTTTGAGAGAACTTAGCATATGAGGAACTACGTCCTGCAATCTCCTCAACTTTCTCTCGGTTGATGTTCATGAAGGCATTGATACGACCGAGAGTTAGGAAGCTCATATGCCCACGTGATACGTGGATGTGAATACCGCAGTTGGAATTGGCAACTAGACCAGCAGACTTACCATCCACAATGAATTTCTTAAAGACTTCTTTGTGGTTGGCAATGGTATCTGGTTTGGAAACAATCTCAACACCATTAGACACGCTACCATCCCGCTTGAAGATACAATGTTTCTTCAGGATGTCGTGTGCCTTACTTAGTTTGGATTCATCCACTTTATCCAGCTCAAGTTCGATACCAAATAGGGTTTCACCCGGCTTGATCTTTACATCAAGGATGGACTCAACACGAGTGGAGTAGTTGAGGATTGAGCATGGAGCTTCCCCTTTAGGAGCTTGGTCAAAGGTACATGGAAGGATTCCAGTAAGTAGGGCTGGTAGATTTTCACGACAACTCTCCATCCCAAGGGCCAGAGGATAGAATAAGACGCCCCCATTCCGTACTGTTGGGGTAGCCGTATTGTATAGGAACTTATTTGCGAGTCCAGTCTCTTCTGGATATGCCCAAGCCCAGTGAGAGGGAAGATCCTTTTTGTAGATCGGGTGGGCTGAGCGCAGGTTGAAAAGATATACAAGGTGATTACCAATAATGGTATTAGCAGCCCAATCACTGTTCAAAACATCAAGGAGTTCCTCCCGCTCTCCTACACCATAGCTGTCAAAGACATATAAGGTGGTGAAGTTGAGGAGGTGACAAATACCACGATATACGTAGTCAAGGATCATTCCTCGACTTACGATACCTGATTTGTAGATGGCCCCATTATTTGCATCAAAGAACACATTCCGATTGGAACTATGGTGCTGCACCATATAGCAATCATCGTGGATACCCTCTTGTTCATCATCCTCATCCACATAAGTATAAGAGGCATCAATACCAGTGACGGCGAGGTAATCTGCAACTAGTTCAGCAACGTCCTGACCGTCAGGAGTTGTGTGTTGACCAAAATGTTCGTTGAGTTTTTGGAGAAAGAGTGACATTTACAAAATTCCTTTAAAAGCGTTGATGTATTTCTCCAAGGTAGTACCTTCAATACCCGGAGCGGTGTTAATTTCACAGAGAACTACTTGGCCTGAGCTAGAAACAAGGATATCACAAGCACCAAAATCAAGACCAAGATCCGTAACTCCTCTGATTGCAACTTCAAGTGCTTTATTGGGTGGAGTAACAATGTCATTACGAGCAAAGATCCAACCCCCATCGTAATTACGAACATCTTCATTAACCTCCGTCTCACGACGACGACGTTTCATGGTGATATCAATGACAGACCCATTCACTACATGAATACGGTACTCATGTTTGGTAGGGAATTTGACGGTGTATAGTGGGGCATCTGGTAGCACTTCGCCGGGACGTACCACAACGATACCATTACCACTGTGCCCTGTCAGTACCGTACGAGCATAGAGGGTATCTCCATCAATGTCCAATGCTTGTTGAGCATGTACTTTCTGTGTGTAGAAAATAGGTGTGTTTACAACAGGATGTTCTTGGAATTCCTTGAAGAAGTGAAGCTTGTTTGATGCAAGTTTGATAGCTTCGTACTTGTTCAACATGTATGCAGCATTAACTTTAAGGTGTGGTGTGCTGCTACCCCAGTTAATTACAAGTTTGTCTTCTGTATGATGGAACTTACTTCCTTCAAGTTTGAGAAGATTGGTTCCAAGGCCTTGTGCAAGGGCTTTGGCAGACTTGCTGCCCATTTTGTAGGGAAGGATGTAGGGTTTCATGGTTTATTACAGAGTAGTTGGATTTCCGTGATAGGTTTATCTTTGAAGATTTCCAAGCAGGCAAGGCGTTGTTTACCACCCAAATGTATGCACCATCCGGCGCCTCCTATAAAGGTGACTAGGATGATGCTGATAGTAATAGCATTGTATAAAGCATCTTTCATAAGAGTTCCTTTGGGATATCAACTTCATCACCAAGTTTGGATGCTACGTAACATCGCATAGCTGCGATCAAGAGTGTTTCTCCGTGAAACACGTCAAATGGGAACTTGTGTTGTTGAACAGTCCATTTATTTTCTTTGTCGCCAGAATGTCCGCTGTCAAATCGTGAGCTATACTTTTCTTGCTCAATAATTGGACCTCCTAGGGACCAGTCGGTCGAGTAATCTAGGAAGTCTTCATTACCACAGAAGTCTAATCCAATTTTACAACGTCCAGCATGGATGTATGGACGTTTTATACCTTCACATTTAGCTACTGCCCAATCAAGTTCGGGACCAATCAGTTTAGATGTCGATATCTTCATAGCACCAACTGTTCCATTCCATCTGACGTTGAATAATACACTTCTTTGATACCAAAATTACGGAGAAGTGTCTCACAATGTTTACACGGTTTGGCGAGAGCCAATTGATCGGATTTAGAAAGTCGCACAACATGGATAGTAGCGCCATGCAATTGAGCAACACCATGTTTCTTGACAGCTTGTAGAAGAGCGGCCTCTTCAGCGTGTAGACTACCTTCCCAAGAGGCTGTCCAATGTTTTTGGTGACGATTGATCTCATTGAAACCTCTTCCAAGAATTCGTTTACCTTTTGAGATGACCGCTCCGAGGCGTTCCTTGAAGCAACTCTTGTTGGCTTCTTTAATGGCTAGTCGAGTACTCATGTTGAGCGTGGAAAGCTTCAAGCGTTTCAAGGGGCAACTTGTTCAAGTCACCGTCGAGGTGGGTGATACCACGGTTGTCTTGCCAGAGGAACACTTCCTTGGTGCTGTTGTTGTTGCGGTTGATGATCTGGTAGATATGACAGACCTTACCATTCTTCTGAAGACATACTTCCTTCAGTCCGACGATGTGGTTGCCAATACGTTTGTGGAAGAAGTTGATTGCTCTGCCCATTTGTATTACCTCCAAGTGTTGTTAGTCTTTTTGTAATCATCAAGTCGCATGAGATTACCGTTGTGAAGAGTTACGAAACATCCACGATATTCGTAGAACGTCGTTGATTTACCATGATCTTTACTGTATTTCTCGCACTCTTTTTTCTGTGCAAGGTTGTCAACAATGGCTACTCCAAAGATAAGGAGTAGAGGAAGGAACAAGTAGACGAGGAGTAGTTGGATTCGATATTTCATTCTTTTCTTTTATTTTTTATATTAATTACAATAGTTTTTATGCTGAAAACTGCTATAGGAATAACCGCATTTAGGACAGCCTAAGGGGTTGTCTCTTGGTTTCCAGATATATACCTTATAATTTAATGTTTTCATTCTTCATCAACCTCAATCATGGATGCGTCAATACGTTGTGCAGATATGGCAAATTGATTTCTTTTGAAGAAATCTTTCTTGTCCTTATAAAAGGATGTGGAAAGAAAGAACTTGCGAGGCGCATCCTTACAGGAGAAAGCAAAGAGATATTTCTTTACCTTAGCTTTTGGTTTGATGCGATATTCCATACTCTCGTACCATGTTAGATCTACTAAGTCTTTCCACTCACAATTTACCTTGCTCCAATACTGAATTTGGGCGCCATTAGCCCAAGCGATGATGATGTCTTTGTGTTTATGTGGTTGTGGCATAGTGTTATCCTTTGACTAATGACAGACCTTCTACATCTTATCAAAATAGATACTACAGTTAGCCTTAGATACTTCGTGTTTGTAGTTCAAGTATTCTGTATCGAGGTTAACTGCTTTACAAGCAGCCTCAAGTTTGAGTCGAATGCTATCCGCGTAACGACGACGTGTCTCCTTTGGATTACCCCCGATGAGTTGGAGGATTGTATATAGGGTTGCTAACTCTTCCCCAGTTAATTCAAGGTTACAAGATTCAATCTGGGGTACAACAGGTTTGGCGATGGTGATGGTGGTTGGCATGATAATTCCTATAAAATTGGGCCTAGTTTTTAAATGACAGACCCTTGCCTAGAGCCAAGAGACCTCCGGTTACGGGGAGAGGTGGTGTCAGATACCCTTACGGTGTGATGTGCTTTTTCCGTGAGGAGCGAAGCGACGATCTAATTTCCAAGTCGAGCGAAGCGAGACTTTTTTTTTTCGGCACCATCTTGGTGCAAGAACCCCGGCCTAAATGCTGCCGGGGCTTGCTGTGGATTACATTGCGTAGGCGTCGTCGTTTCGTTGGGTGTATTCCGGGGCTTCGCTTTCCTGTTTGCGGCTGGATCGGGCAAGCTCGCGTTCGATTGTTTTCTGATCGGACACAATCAGTGTGAGTTCGGCAGCGGCGGTTAGCTCGTTCGTCCAAGTGCTAACGAATTCGATACAGTTAGCAAGGGCAGACAATGCGCTTGCCCCTTTCAAACAGACGCGGACATCAGCGGCCTGCACGCTGTAGTATTCTCCGGTTTCTTCGTCGATTGCGCCGTGGCTCCATCCGGCAAGTTCTGAAAAGAAAGTGTCGAGGTGCTTGATGTTGTTTTCATACACAAGCCGGCGCTTTTCTTCGCGCTTCTTTTCCATTGCTGCCTTGTCCGATGACAGACCCGCAGCTTGATAGGCTTGGGCGAGTAGTGCAGCGTTTTTGTCGCTGAGTTGGGCAGGCACGCCAGCGGTTAGCAGGAAGGCGAACGATTCAATGTCGAGATTGGTGACATATCCGAGTGAGTCCGAAGCGGCGATTGCTTCGGCGGCGAAGTTCATTTGTTTGGCGAGCAGGTGCCGCTCGTGTTCGTGCTGGTTGGTGCGGCCCGCATTTTTGCGGTAGATGTTCCAAGCCTGTGCCACGGTCGAATAGACCAGTTTCCCCATAAGGGATTTGCGGAGGACTTCTGATGACAGACCCCGGATAGTTTCGAGGCTAACTTCTCCGGCAATACCTTCGTTGTTTGCTTGTCGCTTGATGGATTGGGGCGGGACCGGACGACCCGAGGCGGTTACGGCTTGCTGCTGCTGTGGTTGAAAGGCTGCCATTTTAACCCGATCAACGGCGACAGGTGCGGGAGCGATGGCGGCGGCGATTGCATTGCGGATTTTGTTAAACATGATTTATTTCCTTTATGTGATTAAGTAAGTAAGGTGCTGCAATAGGGATAATACGCTTATGGCAAAGTTGCGGTATCAAATGTTTCAAGTGGTGTTACAGAAGATTTTATGACAGACCTTTGGCAGTTGTGGTAGACTACCTACTGCTGGCTGGTTTTAACTTGTGCAATGAACTGAAAGGTAATCGCCGCGTGAGCGAGAGCGAAGCGGGCGGATACTCCGCCGCTATTTTGGCCTAGTCAGCGATAGGCTGACGTAGGCGGGTATTCGATTACCGCGTGTTCTCATCGCATATCGCAAGGATGCCACGAGAGAGCCTGTTATCACCAGAGGAATGACAGACCCGATGCGATGCGAAGGTGTTTCGTGTACGGACCCACGTATCAGTGAGTGGTATTGATTGCTACGAAGAGCAAGACAAATAACAAAAGAAAAACGCCGGTTACGTCTTCCGGCTTCGCTTGCTAGGCGAACGTCTAGGATGACCATCAGGCAGACGCAGCTACGCCCCTTCTTGTGGTGCCTGATCCACTTCTTTATTACTCGCAGGATTGGCGAGTTCCATCACGATACTATTGGATGGAAGTGTTGTAACAAGCGTTCAGGTATCGGATGAATTCCCGAGCCAGTTGCTTCGTCTCGAAGACTCGCTTGAACCCGTTACCACCAAGGTAGAACCAGAGTCCATTGATGCGGGTGAGCCGCCGACCACCGTATTTGATCGTGATGGTCGGTGTACGGTGAGCAGCAGCCATGATGACAGTCCCTTTAGTTAATCTACATTCCTTCTGTATTGTTTAGTAGTTGAGTTATTAGTGATGCCAGTAGTATTTCCTTCATGTTATTAGCTGGACCTGTTTCTGTTTTATCTGCTGTACGATGGATGGAGATCGTGAACTCATTCTCAAGTTCTGGAACGACTGCTGTTCGGTCGGCATTGAATTTGACTTTACCTGTTTCACGGAGTTTGAACACGAGATTACCTTCATGTTGCCAGATTGCGGTGCTTTGTTTCATTTGATTTCTCCGAGAGTGAAGAGCGTCATTCCCGTATGTTATCCGGGAGGACATTATTGATGTAGCAAGGTGATTGTTCACCTACTACGAAGAGGTTCGGTGAACGCATGACTCAACATTTGGTTGACACATTAAGTAAATAAATATGTGACAGACCAATCAACTTCTATTTTGTTGTGAGCCAAAGACAAAGATCAACAAGAGTATGATGGTGTTAGTAACCACTAACTTTTACTACTCTTATGTCTTATATAAGACTTAACTATTAATTGAAGGGGGGAGGGGGGAAAAGAAGGAGGGAAGGAATTTAAGTGAGGGACACCATTTGACGAATCTAATGGTTTTTATGGGAGGGGGTCTCCCCTTTCGGGGAGGATACTGGATTAGAAGGGTAGATCTTCTATATTTGTATTAGGGGGGACGATATATTTACTAAAGATTGGAGTCTTAGTACTGGCTCGCATCACACTGGATGCTTCGCTTAATAAGTCTTCTTTGACTAGGTTAGATCTCAGTAGATGAAGAACTTCTCTTTTAAGAGGATTCTTTAGTTTGGAGTAAGGTTTAGCTTCCAGTACGTAATAGGTTTCTAATATTCCTCTTGGAGAGAATCCTTTAAAGTTAACTCTTTCTAAACTTGTATACGTAAAGATAGCCTTAAGGATTTCTTCTTTTACTGGATACTCTGATGTAAAAGAAACTTTATATTTATGTACTAAACTGTATTTACAGTAAAGCATTAACTTATTAATAGTTAAGTTTTTCATATTATACTACTCTCTCCCTCTATGGGAGGAAGGTTTTAAGGCAAGACTCCCCCTAACCCCAGAAGACTTCTCTGTGGTTAAGGTAGATATCCAACCTTCCTTCCCATACTTGTTTACTACTGACATTTGATCTAGTATGGTCGTCAGTATTGGCCCCTAAGAAACTACCTTGCCAGTAGTCATATCTTTCTTAGGAAGGGGCTTGACTTCTATTAGTAGCTAATGATCGCTACCCTAGCTTCGGACTGCCCCACCTGTTGTTCGTCTCCTTCTGGATCATCGGCATAGTACTCAATTCCTACCCCTCCCCAGCCCCTTGACTAATGTACCTTACGATACTCAGGCTTCTCCCATCCATAGGTCCACGCACTTTCATGAACCTTACCTATGTCTCGAAACGTTCGGATACCGATAACTTTACATAGGGCACACAATTAAATTGAACTTTTTTCTGTGTACATTGCCATAGACATCATCGTTGTTTAATTAGTTCCATAAATTTATTAAAAAGAAAGAAAATATTTTAAATGGCAAAGATAGAAGATCCACCTGTAGCAGCTGGTACTTGGAGCCACGCTGTTAAGCAGAAGGCGATCAAGATGTACATGAAGAACGGGAACCTTAGCCTGACGGCTCGTACCCTAGGTATTCCCTTCAATACCATGCAACATTGGAGATATCGTACGTCTTGGTGGCCTGAACTCCAGAAAAGGTTCCAAGAGGAGCAAGATCGTAAGGTAGCCTCCAAGATGGAGGAGTTGGTAGCCAAGGCTATTGATCAGGTAGAGGATAGGATCATTAATGGTGATTCAATCCTTGATAGTAAGACAGGGGATGTTATTACAGTTCCCCTTAAAGCTAAGGATTTGGTTAATACCGTAAAGGTTCTATCAGATCGTACTGATGTTCTCATTGGTAGGGCTACTAAGGACAGTGCAGCTAAGGAAGCAATATCAGATAAACTAGCGAAGCTTGCTAAGGAATTTGCGTCTTTTAACAAGACTGCTGCTGAGAAGGTTATTGAAGGTATTGTTATTGAGTCCACTATGACCCCACAATCGTCGTTAGACGAGGATTTAGAGGGTATGGAATACGTGGACGTAGATGATGAAGAATAAACAGGTTTAACGGGGGTTTACATGCCGTACATGACGAATGGTAAGCGGGACTATGATAAGCAACAGAAGTACGACGGTAAAGCTTCTGTTAAGAAGGATCGAGCAGCACGTAATGCAGCACGAAGGGAAATGATGGCAGCAGGTAAAGTAAAGAAGGGTGATGGTAAAGATGTAGCACATAAACGTGCCCTATCTAAAGGCGGTGCTAATACATTAGGTAATCTCTTTGTCCAGAGTGCCTCAGGTAATAAAAGTTTCAGTCGCAATAAAGATGGCTCTATGAAGAGTGAAGTAAGTAAGAAAGAACGTAAGAAGAAATGAGTACAGCTAAGAACTGGGCACAGTATCAGTTCTACAAGAAGTTTCTGTATGCACGGCTCCGGGAGAAGTTTGATGCCGGAGTCGAGATGCAGTTGGATTACGATGAGTTAGAGAAGCATTGTCGGGAGAACAAGCGGAAGCGTAATGCTCAAAGAGCTTGGAAGGTACATGAGAAGAAACGACAGGAGTGGTATGCTTCACTCACTAAGGAAGATATGGGTCTAGAAGATGATTAAGCTTACAGCAGATACAGTCAGTGGTTTTGTACAATCCCTTCTAGCCAAGAAGTTTGATGGCGTATCGCCTATGGCGGACTTCCATCATGAATGGTGGGATCTCTGCTGTGATGATAATCATGAGTTCGTAGCTATTGCTGCTCCTCGTAGCCACAGTAAGTCTACCACCATTACCTTCAGCTTTGTCCTTGCTGCGTTGATGTTCAGGAAACATTCTTTTGTAGTCATTTGTTCTGGTACAACGAGTACTTCGGTACTCTTTTTACAGGATATTAAGAATGAAATCATCGACAACCAAGAACTCCAAGAACTCTTTGGAATCCCACGAGATGAGAATGGCCGTGTCAAGTTTGATAAAGAAACTGAGGACGACATCATTCTCGAATTCGAGGACGGATACAAGTGTCGGATCGTCGCAAAAGGCGCGGAACAAAAACTCCGGGGCTTAAAATGGGGTAATAAACGTCCGGACTTAATCGTTGGGGATGACTTAGAGGATGACGAACAGGTCTTAAATAAGGATCGTCGTGAGAAGTTCCGTAAGTGGTTCTATGGTGCCCTTGTTCCGGCACGTTCCATGCACGGTAAGGTCATTATTGTAGGTACCATCCTACACCTAGACTCTCTTCTAGAGCGTCTCATGCCTAATGAACTGTCTAAAAATACAGTCTACGATGGGCTTAAGATGTACTCTAATAAGAAAGTCGGTATGTGGCACAGTATTAAGTATAAAGCCCACAACGAGGACTATTCTAAGATTCTCTGGAATGACCGTTACAACAGGGAATGGTTCTTAGAGAAGTATAACGAGTACAACCGACAGGGTATGCCTGAGGTTTACGCACAGGAATTCCTAAATAAGCCTTTGGATGAGTCTAATTTGTACTTTAAACGTACAGATTTCATCCAACGTACTGAGGAAGATAAGAAGAAAGACCTGAATTACTACATTACAGGTGACTTTGCTATCTCCCAAGAGGCTAAAGCTGACTACTCTGTGTTTACAGTAGGGGGAATGGATGATTCTGGGGTACTTCATATCGTAAACGTCATCCGAGATCGTATGGATGGTCTACAGATTGTAGATACTATGATGGCTCTACAGAGACTGTACAATCCTATAGCCTTTGGTATTGAAGATATGATGATTTCTAAGACTCTCGGTCCTTTCCTTAACAGGGCCATGATAGAAAACAACTGTTTCTTGAATATCATCCCATTAAAGCCACACAGAACAGATAAACTACAGCGAGCTAGGTCAATCCAAGCCCGTATGCGAGCGGGGGCTGTACGTTTTGATAAACATGCAGAGTGGTATTCTAACCTAGAATCTGAAATGATGCGATTCCCTAGGGATCGTCATGATGACCAAGTAGATACTATGGCTTACCTAGGTATTATTTTAGATAAGATGTCGGAAGGACGTACTCCTGACGAGATCGAGGATGAGTTGTATTATGATGAGTATGAAGAAGCTGGACTATCTCAAGAAGGTAAGTCCGCTATTTGCGGGTACTAAACGAAAGGGGTCATATGACTAAACAAGAAAAACTTCTTGAGATGATTGATAAGAAAAACATCGCAGAAGATCTAACAGAAGAGCAACTAATTGACATTGGTTGTGAGGTAGTTGAAGGTTATGAGGCAGATAAAGGATCTCGTAAAGAGTGGGAAGATAACACTAAGAAGTGGATGGATCTTGCCCTTCAAGTGTGCCAGAAGAAGACCTTCCCTTGGCAGGATGCCAGTAATGTTAAGTTCCCCTTAATCTCTATCGCTGCCATGCAGTTCTCTGCACGGGCATACCCATCACTGGTACCTCAAACAGGGAATGTCGTTAACTGTCGTTCAGTAGGTGCTGATCCAGATGGAGAGAAGCGTAAGCGTTCTATCCGTATCTCTAAACATATGTCCTATCAGGTCATGGAACAGATGGACGAGTGGGAAGAGGACATGGATAAACTACTTCTTGTAATGGCTATCACAGGTGTAGCCTTTAAGAAGGTGTTCTTTGATCCATCTAAGGGCCGTAACGTATCCCGCCTTGTCTATGCTGACGATCTGGTTGTTAATAACTGGACTAAGAACCTAGCCGATGCAGAGCGTATTACAGAAGTATTCTATTACTCCAAGCGTAAGATTAAAGAGATGCAACTCCAGAAACTATATCTGGATGTTGAGTTAGGAGAACCCAGTGCACCAGAAACCAAAGACGGTACTACAGCAGCTTTCTCAGCACAGAATGACGCAACAACTCCTCATACTATCCTTGAACAACATACGTTCCTCGACTTGGATGACGATGGCTATGCTGAACCTTATATTGTTACCGTGGACCTACAGACAAGGAAAGTCCTCCGTATCACAGCCTGCTACTCCAAAGCAGGAATCCTAGTAGACGAGGCAGGCGATCTTGTTCGTATTGTTCCTAATAGCTATTATGTTAAGTACGGGGCTATTCCTAATCCTACTGGTAGCTTCTATAACCTTGGTTTTGGGCATCTCCTTGGTCCGATTAATGACTCAGTTAATACGATCATTAACCAGCTAATTGATGCTGGTAGCCTTAGCAACCTTCAGAGTGGTTTCATTGGTAAGGGTATCCGTACTAAGATGGGAGACCTCCGGTTCAAGCCGGGTGAGTGGAAGACAGTTAATGCTACTGGTGATGATCTTAAGAAGCAGATCTTCCCGATGCCTGTACGTGAACCTAGTGGCATCCTCTTTCAGCTCATGGGAATGCTTGTCACTTCTGGTAAGGAACTAGCCTCTGTAGCAGAGATTATGGTTGGTAAAATGCCGGGTCAGAATACTCCTGCATACACCACAAAGGAAACTGTAGAGCAGGGTATGAAGCTATTCACGGCTATTTACAAGCGTGTGTATCGTTCCCTAAAGGAGGAGTTCCGTAAGTTATATATCCTTAACCGGGAATATCTAGATCCACAAGAATACATCTCTGTTCTAGATGAGGCTATCCAACAGTCTGACTACCTAGGTAGTGAGGATGATATTATCCCCGCTGGTGATCCTTCCGCAGCCTCCTCAACTGAGCGTATGGCAAAGGTACAGGAAGTATTCCCGTTAGTTCAATTAGGAACTATTAACCCAATGGAGTTGACTAAGCGTGCTCTGGAAGCTCAGGAACAGCCTAATGTAGAGCAGTTGATTGCTCAACCACAGCCACCTAAGCCTGATCCAAAGGCGGAGGCTATGCAGATGAAGGCACAGTTGGATATGCAGAAGGGTCAGCAGGATATGCAGATCAAACAGCAGATGGCCCAACTAGATGCTCAGATGAAGATGCTAGATTTTCAACTTAAGAAGATGACTGCTCAATTTGAATTCCAGACGAAGGAAATGGAACAGCAGTTTAAGATTAAGGAAGCTAATCTAGACTTGGGAGTTAAGGCAGTAGCCCATCAACAGACAATGGAACATGATAAAGAAATGTTTACATTGAAGGCAGTCGAGCAACAGAAAAAGGCAGAGGCCGCAGCAGAACCGAAGGTAAGAGAACCTAAGGAACCTAGGCGTCCAAAACCAAAAGCGGCAGGTAATTAATTTTATTTATCATCTTCGGGAACTTTCTTATAGGTTCCCGGAGTCTAAGGAGCACTTATGTCAGTAATCACTCGTAGTGAGTTTGATTTATGGAAGAATAACCCAGTAACAAAAGAGTTCTTACAAGCACTACAAGAACGTATAGACGAGATGGCACAGATGCTAGTACACTCAGCTGGACTAATTCAGCAAGAGGATAATTTCAATAGAGGTTATATTCGAGCACTGTTTGACATCTCCCAATTTGAAGTAAACTTCGCAGAGGAGAATCAAGACGAATGAAACCAGTCCTACATCGGGTAGTAGTTAAAGCTGACCCAGTAGAGAAACGAACCGAATCCGGTATCTTTTTAGCAGTAAATGAACGGAACGAAAAGAAGGCTACCGTAAGTGGTGTTGTTGTTGCAATAGGTTCAACTGCTTTTGAAAGCTTTGGATCAACAGCAGAGAAGGAAGGTATCAAGGTAGGTACTAGGGTACACTACGCACGATACGCAGGAGCAGACGTTAAAGATAACGAAGATCTAGTCATTCTTAATGACGAAGATATCCTAGGAGTGCTTGAGTAATGGATGATAATATTCCAGACAATTCAGTTGTCGAAGATCAGGTAACTGATCAAGAGGTTGTAAATACTAAAGTAGAGGGTACGGAAGAACAAATCTCAGAAATTGAGAGGCGTGCACTAGAAATGGGTTGGCGTCCTAAGGCCGACTTTGATGGTGACGAAGTTGATTTCATTGACGCAAAAGAGTTTGTTCGACGCAAACCGTTATTTGATAAGATCGAGCATCAGAGCAGAGAACTGAAAGAGGTAAAGAAGGTTCTTCGTAGTTTGCAAGATCATCATATTAAGGTAAAAGAAACTGAGTTTCAACGGGCAGTAGACTTTCTAAAGGCCCAGAAGAGGCAAGCTTATGAAGATGGCGATACTGATAAGATCATTGAACTAGATGATCAGATTGCAGATATGCGTGCTCAAAAGGCCGCTCAAAGCAAGTCAGTAGATGTCGCTGATCAAGCTAAACAGATTCACCCTGATTTCGCAGCTTGGGTTAATGCTAACCCTTGGTATGCACAGGATAAGACTCTACGAGCATTTGCAGACACTCTGGGTGTTTCCCATGCACAAGACTATCCAGACAAGACGCCTCAAGAGGTGTTACAGTTTGTACAAAAAGAAGTTAAACGGGCTTTCAAAGATAAGTTTGAGAATCCAAACAAGAATAAGCCAGCAGCCGTAGACGGCGGCACATCCTCCACTAAGGTAGGTTCTTCTGGAAGTAAATTCCAACTATCCGCAGATGAAGAGAGGGTGATGAAGCAGTTTGAACGTGGTGGCATCTTTAATGATAAATACACCAAAGAGATGTACATCGCTGATGTGAAGCGTACACGAGGAGAGTAATTGTGACTGAGCAGGCAAAACAAACTACAACAAGAAAGCGGACTAGCCGCACACCTATTAATGGCCGTCGTAGCGTACTAGGTGTAAAGGGTAAAGATCCCAATTTTGAATATCGAATTGTCAACGATGTCAATGACCGTATTGCTGAATTCCAAGAGCGCGGTTATGAGATCGTTACAGATGGTGAAGTAACTGTCGGTGACAAGCGTGTAGGCAAAGTTAGTGCTTCAGGATCTCCTGTCGAGATCTCAGTTGGTCAAGGTACTCGTGCTCTTCTAATGCGGATTCCAAAGGAATTCTACGCTGAGGATCAGAAAGCCAAGGCTGCTAACATTGCTGCGATTGAAGCTGATATCAAAGCAGAAACTCGGAAAGATGGTAACTACGGATCAATCAAAATCGAATAAGATCCGGGATCACCACGGAGAGTTTCTGAGTAATTTAACTAAGGAGGCTCTCTGTGGCTAACGTATCTCGTATCAAAGGCTTTAAGCCTGTTAAATCTGGGACTGGCGCACCTTACAATGCCCAGTCAAATCTCTATTATGTCGCTTCAGCGGCTGATGAGATCCTTGTAGGCGACGTTGTTAAACTCGCTACGTCTGCTGATGCATATGGTAATCCCGGTGCAGATCTATGTGGAGCATCTGATGTTCCTGTAGGTGTTGTGGTTGGTGTTCTACACTCTAAGTTCGATCCAACTGGTAAGATGACGACTGGTTCAGTCTCACTTGATCTACCTGCCCAAGCGCAAATCGCTGCGTCTGGTTCAGGTTATATCCTTGTGGCGGATGACCCCGGTATTGTCATGGAAGTTGAAGCATCTAACGGCACTCCAGCCATTACTGATGTTGGCCTCAACATCTCTCATGCGAACGGTGCTCGTACCTCTTCAACTATCACTTCACCAGCCTATGCTGACTTTGGTACTGAGGCGACTACCTCAACTCTGAACTTCAACATCCGTGGTTTTGTTCAGCGTCCAGACAATGAGATCGGTGCTTCTGCTAAGATCCTAGTCGGCTTTAACGTCCATCAGTTCAAGTCTGTTGGCACAACTGGTATCTAATAGAGGAGTATAGAATATGTCAGTCGTAACTACTAGTTCATTTGCCAAGCTACTTTGGCCCGGACTCAATGCCGTTTACGGTAATACCTATAAAGACTACCCTGAAGAGTGGTCTAAGCTGTTTGAGAAGAATAAATCTGACCGTGCTTATGAAGAAGAAGTCGGGTACAGTGGCCTTGGTCTAGCATCAATCAAGGCTGAGGGCGCTCCGATCACCTTCGACTCAGATCGTCAAGGGTTCACTACTCGCTACCAGCACGTCACCTACGCTAACGGGTTCGTTATTACCCGTGAGATGTACGAAGATAATCAGTACCAGTCAGTCGGTGCTCGTAAAGCATCTGCCCTTGCTCGCTCCCTAAAGCGTACCAAGGAAATTGTTGGTGCTAACATCTTCAACCGTGCATTCACTGCTGGCTACACTGGTGGCGATGGTAAGACCCTTATCGCTACCGACCATCCAAACGTCGCTGGTGGTACTTGGTCTAACCAACTTGGTACCGCTGCGGATCTATCAGAAGCTGCTCTTGAGCAGGCTTGTATTGACATCTGGGCATTCACCGATGACCGTGGTCTACTCATCGCTGCCAAGCCTAAGTCACTGCTAATCCACCCAAGTAACCAGTTTGAAGCTAAACGTATTCTTGGTACGGAAGGTCAGGTCTACTCTGCTGATAATACCCTTAACGCTGTTAAGACTATGGGTGTTATTCCAGAGGTTGTTGTTAACCACTACCTCACTGATGCTGATGCTTGGTTTATCCTTACCGATACTCCAGATGGTCTCAAGTACTTTGAGCGTCGTGGTGATGCCTTCGAGATGGATAACGACTTCGATACCGAGAACGCTAAGTTCAAGGCGACTGGTCGTTACTCATTCGGCTGGAGCGATCCACGCTGTATCTACGGCACAGCCGGTGCTTAAGTAGTAATAGTAATCTAATTGGGGCCGGGAGAAATCCCGGCTTCTACCCACCTAGGAGATTAAATAAATGGCACGTACCCATTTCTCAGGTCCAGTAGTCACTTCCGACTTTGGTACCGTAACACAAACCACTACCGCTGCTACTGGTGTTACACTCAACAAAGCATCCGGTCAAATCACAACTGTTACACAGAACATTGCCGCTGCCGGTGAAGTTACTTTCGTTGTTACGAATAGTAAGGTTAAAGCAGCTGACGTTCCTGTAGTAGCTATCAAATCAGGTTCAGTTGGTGGTACCCCACTAGCCACTGTTAATGCTGTGGCAGATGGTTCATTCTCAATTACCATTACCAACCTACACGCATCTGTCGCTGAGACTGGTGTTCTTGTTATCAACTTTGTCGTAGTCGGCGCTAACGTCTAAGAGGTCTTACCATGAGACCTACTAGTACTACAGTATCTTCTGTAGCAAACTCCGCTTGGATTCCTGTTAACTATCGCCAGAAGAACTTTAACGTAGGTCTTCAGGTAGATGTATCCGCAGGAGCATCACTTACTTGGCGGATTGAGACTACTTCAGACAATGTATTCGACACCTCTATTACACCGACTGCTATTACAGCAGCTGCTCCTCTTGACACAGGTACTGGTGATGAGGTAAGCAATATCACTATCCCAGTACGGGCAGTACGCCTTGCAGTAACTATTTATGCATCTGGTAGTGCTACTCTAACTGTTATTCAAGGGAGCTAAGACATGGCTATCAGAGGACTGGAGAGTCTTGCCGAGGTTCTTGATCTAATTAAGAATCCTAGCAAGTATGAAGCAAAGCTCAAGGAAATTCAAGATCAAGTAGCTAAGTACACTGAGGTTATTGAATCAGTCACTAAGCTATCCGAGGTTAATGAATATACCCTTAATATCCGAGAGAAGTCCGCTAAGGCTGATAAGCTTCTAGCGGATGCACAGGTTTCAGCTGCTAAGATTCAAGCTGATGCAAAAGAATCTGCTGATAAGGATCGTGAAGAAGCTAAGGTAATCCTAACTAAAGCTAAAGAGCGAGATAAGATCTCTAAGGATAAAGAGGCTTTCCTTAATAAAGCCCTTGATGATCTTGCTGCTGGACAAAAGGGACTTGCTGAGGATAAGGCACGCCTTTCCATTAAGGAGCAAGAACTCGCTGACCTAGCTAAAGAACTTGAGGATCGTCGGCAACGACTCCTTGCCGCGATGAAGTAAATGACAAAGCTAGCGTTTCCAACACGTAACGCTCTGCTATTCGATGGAGACTCCTCAACGGTGAATTACGTTGGGGAGGCTTCCATTGGGACAGCCACTTCTTCTGCTGCATGGAGAATTAAAAAGATCACCTATACAGGTAGTAGCCTTAGTATTACTTGGGCGGATGGTGATGACAATTTTGATAATGTCTGGGATAACCGGGCAAGTTTGAGTTACTCTTAATGGCGATTTCCTTTTCTTCATCCGTCATCACCGTCACAGGTGGTATTGAGTCTGGAACGGCAACCTCTGGGTCATCAACAACACTCGCCCACTCAGGAAAGTCATGGACTACCAACACCTACGCGAATCGTTACGTTTGGATTCACACTGGATCAGGCGCTGGTGCTATTGGATTCATCACCAGCAATACAAGCAATACTTTGACAATTGGTGACGGGTTTTGGAAGACTAACTTCACCACAACCGCACTGGAACAGGTAACCCCGGATAGTACCTCGCAGTATGTCATCTGTTACAACATGGCAGATGTTCAAGCGGCTGAGACAGCCGCCGCCGCTGACTGGGGAATCATTACACAAGGAACCAATGCATATTATTTGACTAGTCGTTTGGTCATTGGAAATAGCAGCACAAAGACGGGTTTCTGTCTTTTTGGTGAGTTTCTGGAGTTCGGCAACATCGGCGGGTATCTTGCCCCAGAGCTGAAGGTCACTACGTCCGCGAAGTTATGTCTCGGACGGCACATACGATACAACCGTGGATCGACTGTTTCATTCCTGAGATCCGGGAGCAACTCCAGTGAGGACTACGTCTATTTTCAGCTAGATGGTGATGGGGATATTTTCGGGAACTCCATTATTCGCGGCATCCCGGTCAGCGAGGACTCCGATTCTGGGCTACCTTTCTTAGCTAATTCTACCGCAAAACTGACTGTGTTTGGTGGCGCGGCTCAGTGTGTTCTTTTTGATCGCATGGGCCAGCTGCGAATTCGGACTACAAGTGTAGCCGTAGATGGTTTAAAGAAGGTTGGTAACGCGCAACTGTCAATCATCGCTGCTGTACCAAGGATGTCGCGCTTGACGGTTAGTCATGCCTATGACGCGCTATCTGGATCAAGCTCTGTTTCCCCGTCCACGTATACGCTAGATGCTCCCACATTTTTATCAAACAGTCGTAGTGACGTTTGGTGTCATGGTGGGCACACAATCAACCTGATAAATCCCACATGGGCAGGGTTGGTGTATGTATTCACGACTGGAACAGTAAATGAACAATGGACGTATGATCTAAATATTGCCGGATCGTTAAATGGCGTTCGTGTTTACTGCAAAACAGCTGCCGGGACGCAGGTGCTCAATGACGTAACAAGTGGTGGCGTGCTGTCACAGCAAGTAATTACAGCGAGGCAATGGGTAAGTTCGGCCTCTCCGACGAGCACATTCGGACCTCACGAGTTCCGGGTGCGAAAGTACGGCTACTTTTCTCAAACGGAAACGCAGACACTTACCGCGAAGGTGGTAACATCAAAGACCTTACTAGCAAACAACTATCTGGCTGTTAGCGAAGCCACCGCAGCTGCCTACACTGGTGTGTCGATCAACGGCACCGCAAAAACGATTACGCTCACCTCAGCCCGCACGCTGCAAGAGACACACGACTACGCTCAGGCGTGGGCGGACGACTCTGGGAATATTCAGTATGACGAACCGCTTACAACCACAAACGGTGCAGATTTTCTGATGCCGACCGGCTGGACAATTATCCCTTCCGGCAACCTTACCTATAGTGATAAACGGCTGTCCGGTGGGACACTTCAATTAGACTCTGCTGGAATTCATTCTCCAATTCTAGGATCAATCGGTATTAAATTGACGGCTGCTGGAACATATAGTCTCGGAGGTGCGGATATTACAGGTACCGTGACGCTGACCAACACCAGCGGCGGGAACGTCACTGTTGAACTCGCAGCTGGAGTGCCCTATGTCAACTCCGGGCCGAACATCACTGTTAATACACCTACAACAACACGCGGAATTACATTCTCTGGTCTTGTGGCAGGCTCCTTCGTGCGCGTCGTCCAGAACTCAGATGGCACAGAGAAGTTCCTTGTCACAAATAGCGCCTCCTCAGAGACTTGGAGTGAGGCCTCCAGTGGCTCACTTGCTGTGTCCTATATGGTTATGAAGGCCGGGTATGACCCTGTCGGACCAATCAGCGTGACGGTAACTGGTGCGGTAAGTGGGGGGATTCTTGATGTTCCTATCACGCAAATCCCGGCCCGCTGGTATCAGACATCCTCCGGTCTGACAATCAACACCAACGCCTTCGCCAACGCGACAACCAAGAAGTTCGGTCTAACCACAGCTAGTACGCTCCAGAATTTTGCTTCGTACCTACTTGAGCAGTGGGTTGCTCTTGGCGGAACGGGTGGCGCGTTCGCAAACAAACCTTGGCCGATTTCCGCCAACGGACCAAACAGCTTCACGTGGTTGGATGGTTGGGAAGCTGATCTGACGACATATCCGAGTACAATTAGTAACCTGTCCCGTGACGGGATGCGTTATTTAAATACCTCCGGGACTCGCACGGCCTCGTGGTGTGCGCTGCTATCTGCGGGGGTCTCTGCCGGTATGTTGGTTCGGTATCAGCAAAGCGATGGTGGGACAACAGTGGATGCTGCTAGTACAGGTAATATAGATCAGTTGATTCAGATCTATGGAGATGCTTCACACGGTAACTTTGATCGTACGGGTTACTTAGTTACCAAAGTTCAGGAGTCTGGATACGACCAAGCAGAAGTTGATGTTGTATCTCAATATGGTACGCTAGAGGATCAGCTCTATGTTGTTGCCCTAGCACCGACTGCAAATGGCATTGCTACAGGGAATCCCTCCTTAGCTAATCCACCGTCAATTACAGATCATGGGGCAAGTCCTGTAACTTGGAATGGCGGTCCAATGTCTATCACTATTACCGATTCAGCAGCCGGTAATAGCGGTACTGGAATCATGCGATGGTTACGACACTTCTTTGAGACAGGAGGCTCTTTCCAAAGTAAGGATGCCTTTAATTGGCATGACCTAGTTCAGACAAATGGGGCTGACTTTAAGACCGTGAGGGGTAAAATCTATGGTGATACAGGGGCGACTTTAAAAGGTGTTCGTGTATTAACTAATGCTGGAGCAGCACACCCAGACTTCTCCTTATTTACTTTTGATGATGGAACAACATACGCACCACCTCCATCCGCTTCAGTGACAATTAATGGGTTAACTAGTGGCTCTCGTGTCCAACTATATGATACTTTAAATGGGACGGAGATCTACAATGCAGTGGTAGGTTCAACATCACTGGTGTATTCTGAAACATATTCCGTTGATCGTACCGTGCGGGTTCGTATTACTTATATGTCTGGAACCACAGCAAAGGAGATGATTGAGGCTACAGTAGGTACTCTAACATCCAGTGCTCCAGATATTAGTTACAACGCCTCTCAGGATAATGACGCCACTTATATCAGTAACGCTGTAGATGGTTCTACTGTTACGGGTATTACCATTAATGATAGTATTGATAGAGTTGAAATAGCTATTGCGGGTGGTACGGTTCCTTGGAAAGATATATATGCCTATCAGGTGTACTGGTTAAATACTGAAACAGGTATTAGAGATGACTTTGCATTTATTGAGTCCCCTGATCCAGCTAACTATATTCTAACCAACTTCCGTATTAAGAACACATCCTTACCGAGTGTACCACTAATCATTACTGGCGGTTATGGGGTAGATAGCTCTACTGGAAGTATCAAGGATATTATGGATACATCCGCTGGTAGTATCTTCCCGGCACCAGATCATGTGGTATCTTCAGTTGTTACTGTTGGCGGTACTAATATCATTACAGGTGATATTGCAGATGTACCTACAGCAGACGAGATTAAAGCAGCTATTGTGTCTGCAACTGAGACCCTTACGGTAGGTAAATTCTTAGGATTGAAATAATATGAGTAGAGGTTGGTCGTATAAAGAGGGTGACTGGTGGGTGTCTTGCGACTCTTGCCAGAAACAGATAAGGGCATCAGAGGCCAAACATAGGTGGGATGGATTTATTGTCTGTTCCGAAGATTTTGAGGAACGTCATCCACAAGATTTTGTCAGAGTCAAACCAGAAGGTAACCATATACCTTTCTCAAGACCCGAACCTGCGGATGTCTTTACGGATGTTACATACTACAATGATTATTGTGATGCTAACTACATCCTAGATCAGTATGGGTATGTATATCAGGAAGAGGATTTAGAGTATAATCTAATATCCTTAACTACAGAAGGTGATGTATCGTTACTAACCGAATCTGGTAATTATTTAGGAGCATAGGGAATGTCTTTTGTACCAACACGTATAAGTCAATTACCGGAACTTACGAGTACCTCTACTGGAGATGAGGCACTTCCTGTAACAGACGGAATTACTACAAGTAAGATTAAAATTAAGAACCTCTATCAAGGGGGTACCCTTACAGCAAACACTGTTGATATCAATGGTGGTGCTATTGACGGTACTGTTGTTGGAGGTTCAGTAAGAGCGGCTGGTAGCTTCACTACACTCTCAGCCACAGGTAACGTTGGTGTAGGTACTACTTCTGCCGCCACTCAGTTAGAGGTCTCTAATGGGACTTTCCGTGGTCAGTTAACTGTACATAGAAATAACGGGTCAGCCACTACCACTATGGGCAGTATTGCCCTTGCAGGAAACAATGGTAGCGGAACTAAAACAACTTTTGCTCAAATAGAAGCATTCAGCGGTTCTGTAGGCGCTGGAGCAGAAAACGGCAATCTGCTATTCAGCACCATTAGGTCTGGAGCTCTAACGGAGGGAATGCGTATTGATTCTTCTGGTCAAGTCGGTATCGGCCTCACTCCTACAGCCAGAAACAATACTCGCCTTCAGATCGTAGACGGTATCGGCTTCCCCGCAACTCAAGTAGCTTCCAGTGATGCTAATACGCTGGATGATTATGAGGAAGGGACTTTCACTCCTACATTGACGTTTCAATCCGCTGGTGATCTGGTTGTAGCCTACAGCCAGCAAGCAGGGAGATACACCAAGGTCGGGAATAAGGTGAATTTCATTATCCGAATTCTCACCAGTACCTTTACCCATACTACCGCGACGGGGCAGTTCCGGATAAGCGGGCTGCCATTTACTACGGGTGCAAGCGGTAATAGGCCGGCTATAGCCACACTTGCCGGGGGTTGGACGGCGGCGGGGAGGACGGTCGGCGCGTATGTAGAACCCGGTACGGTGTATATGGTTATGGGGGCGCATGGAACAGGGGTTACTGTTATTGATACCGCACCCGCTAATTGGCCTACTACAGCTACAGTCAATCTCTTTCTTTCTGGTTACTACGAGGTATAAAATTATGGCACTAACTGAACAACGAGTTCTTTCACAAGTAACAGTATTACCACAACAATCAGCAGTAAATGTTCAATGGGAAGATCAGATCCTTCGAGATGGTGAAGTTATTTCTAGAAGCTATCATCGTAAGGCTTATAGTGGAGATCAGAAAGATGCTTTTCTTTCTGAGGTGGATGGCGCTGCTAATTACCTAGTTCAACTGGGGTGGGAGTAACTGAATGTCGGATATTACATTAAGGACACTTAAAGGGAGTCCCTTAACCCATGCAGAGATGGATGGTAACTTTAGTAATCTTAATATTGATAAACTAGAACGTACCTCACTTGGTACTGGTGTAGAGACCTTCTTAACAACCCCATCAAGTGCGAATCTCCGTGCAGCTTTGACGGATGAGACTGGCACAGGTGCAGCAGTTTTTGCAGATAGTCCAGTGTTAGTGGGTACGCCAACCGCACCAACAGCTTCTGCTGGCACGAATACAACACAGGTAGCAACAACTGCTCATGTATTTGCGGAGCGAACAAACTCTGCTACCTTAACTGGTAAGACTATAAATCTTGCCAATAATACGCTTACCTGCACTCTGGCGGAGTTGAATGCCGCTGTATCTGACGGGGATGTTGTAGGTACAGTATCTCCGGCTTTTACTGGTACCCCAACTGCCCCTACTGCGACAGCCGACACAAATACTACGCAATTAGCAACAACAGCTTTTGTAAAGGCTCAATATGTTATTGGTACGCCCGTTGCATCTACTAGTGGAACCTCAATAGATTTTACTGGTATTCCCTCTTGGGTCAAGCGAATAACCCTTGGTTTTAGTGGTCTCAGTACTAGCGGTACTTCTATTCTCGCCATCCGAATTGGACCCTCCACTACCCCAGAAACTACGGGATATAATGCAGTGGGTAGTGCTGGCTCGGCTGGCGGTTTTGCTAGTGCGTTACATAGTGCCTACTTACCACTAGGTAATGGTTTAGTAGCTGCTCGTAATTCATCCGGGCAGTTTGTACTAACTCTCATTAATGCATCTACGAATACATGGGTGTACCATGCCGAAGGTTGTGAGGAGGGTTTCAGTAATATCTTTTTTGGTTCTGGATCAAAGAGTCTTTCCGGTTCTTTGGGTGTTGTTAGATTAACAACTACTGGGGGCACAGATACTTTCGATGCTGGATCAGTTAATATTCTTTATGAGTAAATATTATGGCACATGCTATTCAAATTAATGTACAAACAGGTGAGCAGGCTGTTGTTGAATATACCCCAGACATTCCCGTTCAGGTTAACTCAGTTATTATAGTATCTCCTCGACAGATTCGACAAGCACTTACACAGGTAGGATTGAGAGACTCAGTAGAATCTATTATCGGGGTTAGTGAACAGAACCTGAAGGATTGGTGGGAGTATGCTACTCAATTTGAGAGTGATCATCCGCAAGTGATTGCTATGGGACAAGCACTATCTCAATCTGAGGAACAAATCCGAACACTCTTTGAGTTGGCACGAGGGCTATAATGAGTGAGTACGATAGAAAGAACGATGCTTTGATTGAACTACTAATCAAAGAAGTACAAGACATGAGGCAGGATCTGCGAGACCATATGGTAAAGGAGTCCTCTGAGATTGGTGAGATCAAAGAGGTGTTTGCTACTGCTAAACATGTAGTCTGGTTTATTAAATGGGCCGCTGGCGTAGGGGCTGCCTGCTTCCTAGCGTGGGCTTTCCTTAAAGACCACTTCACTATTGGACTAAAGTAATATGGCTATCACTTATAATAGTACCATCAATCAATTAGAGATTATTAAAACATCTTTGAGGTATGTGGGGGTCTTATCTGAAGATGAGACTCCTACAGATGCTCAAGTTACCAACGCATCTACTATCCTCAATATGATGTTACGAGCGTGGTACGCTGATGGTATGCCTATCTGGAACATCGTAGAGAATAGCTTTACACTTACTCAAGATATTAGTTCCTATACCATTGGGAGTGGTCAGACAGTTAATCTAAATAAACCACTTAAGCTGATTCAAGCATGGATTCGTAATACAACAAGTAATGTAGATACTCCCCTAGAGATTATTACTAGACAAGAATATAATATGCTAGGTAACAAGACAAGTTCAGGTAGACCCTCTCAGTTACATTATGATCCGTTAGTATCCACAGGTAAGATTCGACTCTTCCCAACTCCTGACTCTAATGCAGCTACTAACGATGAGGTTTGGATTGTGTATCAAGAAGAGTTTAGCCCCATGACTGCTTCTGGTACGGTCTTGGACTTTCCCCCGGAATGGGAGGAAGCTGTTACTTGGGGTCTTGCAGAGCGCCTTGCATATTCCTTTGGTCTCCCTGTTGAGGAGCGTAGAGACATCCGGTCTCAAGCTAAAGAGGCTAAGGATGAGGCACTTGGGTTTGGTACTGAGGAGGGTAGCTTGTACCTACAAGTGGATCGTAGGAGTTGGTAAATGGCAATTAGATTACCTCCGCCACCAATCCAAGAGAATCTCCCCCCTGTAATCAAGGAATGGTTAAATAAACTATACCAGTTTGTAGGTGGAGTATCTGGTCAGATTGGATGGGGCCAGATTAATACTGCCGGAGCAGAGTTAGATGACATTCCAATTAGACCGCATTCCTCCCTACAAGGATTGAGTGCGGATGACCATACTCAGTATGTACACACTAATGCTAGTCGTCCAATGACTGCTGATTGGGATGCTGGTAACTTTCGAGTAACTAGTCAGAACCTAGCAGCGGATGACTTTGTTATCTTTAATAAGGCATCTGGTAAGGGTATGAAGGTAGATCAAACAACACCTACGTTTGGTTGGAAAGATCTACTTGGGGATGTTGTACCAAAAACATTTGGTGTGGGTAGTCCAACATTAGATACCTTCCGTGGTGATGTTCGCTGGTTTAACTACGCTGCTGGTGAAGATGGGGATATGATATTCCATGTACCTCATGACTATGTTCCCGGTAGTGATCTATTTATGCACGTTCATTGGGGACATAACGGTACTAACATCAGTGGTAGTATTGATGTTCGGTTCCACCTTACCTACGCTAAGGGGCACCAACAGGCAGACTTTCCTGCGGATGTAGGGCCGCATCTTGTGGTCAGTTCTCTTGACATAACAAACACTCCACAATATCGACACCGTATTGATGAGATCCAAATCTCAACTACAGGTGGATCAGCAACACAATTAAACACTACTAATATAGAACCTGATGGTTTAATTATAGTACATTACGATCTAGATACAATCCCAACAATTACTGGCGGTACTGGTAAACCTTTTATCTTTGCTATTGATCTTCATTATCAGAGTACTGGTTTAGCTACTAAGAATAAGGCTCCTGACTTTTATGCCTAAGCAAAAGACTGATATCATCCGGGTACTTCCTGCGGGGATGCCCACCTCTCGTCAAGAGAACATCTATATTAATATGTTCCCTGAAGTTGTGGAGAATACGCTAACCCAATCTAAACGCGTATACTGCGTTAAAAGGAAGGGGTTGAGTGAGACCTATGTGGACGTATCTGCAAGTGCCTCTGGTGAAGCTAGGGGCATCTTCCATTGGCCTGCGCTAGACTATATCTATGTAGTCTACGGTAGTACTGTTTGGGAGTACACTGGAAGTGTTCTTACAAGTCGTATTACATTAAGTACTTCAACTGGTACAGTTGGTTTTACTGAGTGTGTATATGGATTAAAGAAGTATCTCTTTGTTGCAGACGGGTCTAAGGGTTACTTAATTGACAAGGATACTCCGACCACTGTAACTACTATTGATAACACTATTGTTGAGAATGTAGTTATTACGGCAGCAGGTACGGGTTACACCACCCCACCTACAGTAACTGTATCGGGTGGTGGTGGTAGCGGCCTTGCCATTACTGCCACTGTATCTGGTGGTCAGGTAGTATCCCTTACCATTACAAACAAAGGTAGTGGATATACATCTGCACCAACACTTGGATTTACTGGTGGAGGGGGTAGTGGTGCGTCTGCAAGTGCTTTCTTATCAGCCTTTCCAGTCCCCCATATCCCTCAACCAATGTTTATGGATGGATATGTGTTCTTAGCTAAGTCTGGAACATCAGAGGTATATAATTCACTACTTGGTGAATTCGATGCTTTTGAGGACGGTCAGTTTATCTTAGCTGCCCAATTCCCCGGTGATATCAAGGCTCTTACTAAGCAACAGAACTACATCATGGCTATGAAAGATGATAGCGTTGAGTATCTATACAACGCAGCTAATGCTAGTGGATCACCACTCTCTCGTAGCCAGCAAGCTATTACACAACTAGGATGTAATCAACGTTCAACCGTTGAAACATTAGAAGACGATGTTATCTTCGTAGGGAAGGGAGCAGGCGGTGGATTTGGAGTGTGGCGTATTAATGGGTTTAAAGAGACTAAAGTATCTACGGAGTACATTGACAAGTATCTTAACGAGGAACTCGGCCTTTATGGTAACACTTCCTTATCCGCAGATTATCTTGTTGGAGCGGTGGTTCGTCTAGACGGACACTCTTTCTATATCATCAGTGAGCGTGTAAACACCTTAAATAAACGGGCTGTTGTATACGATCCGCAAGAAAAGTTCTGGTCATTCTGGGATAGTCAGTCTAGCTTAGTGGGTAACAGTGAGTTTATTGGTAAGTATGCAACAACTCGCTTTGATAAATCTTATTTCCAGACAACTGCTGAGAAGGTCATGAGATTCCCGCAATCATCAGCGAGTGGTTCTTACAATGATAATGGTAGTATTTTCTATGCTTACTACAATACACCAGTTATTGATATGGATAATAACTACCGGAAACGTTGGAGGAGCTTAGACTTAATTGGTGATCAGTACTCTTTTGATAATACTGTTTATATTAACTACTACGATAAAACGACATTAGTTCAACCGGGTTGGAATATTAACAGAAATACTAATGAATGCAGGAACTTACATAACCTAGGGATGTCGAAGGCCAGAATCTGGCAAGTGTATCATGATACAGATAAACCTTTTAAGTTTGAAAATATCGAGATCTTCTACGTACAGGGAGTAAATTAATGGCTGTACCTAGTAACATTAAACTAACTGGTGATCGTAGGGATGACTTAGGTATTATCCGAAGGGCTGGATACACTTCAGGACCAGCGTCGATGCCCGGATTTGATTATGGTGGGGTACACTATGTGACTCCTATCGTACAAGGTGCCTTCTGGGATGGTCAAGGTTGGGACATGCCCGTCAAGGACGGTTTATTTGATGAGGTAGGTAACTTCTTTGACGACTTTGCCGATGATTTTAAGAAGGGCCATACCTTAGGTCAGTTCATTCAGAACACTACAGGTAGTGAGGGTTTGGCTACTGTATTCGATCCTGCATACAATGATGTTCAGGATAATATGGAACCCATTGCATTTGGTGCTCCCGGTAAGGATAACCCGATTACTGGTGTAGAAGGTGGCGGTGTCTTTGATGATCCCTACATTAGTACCCTAGTTAATATGTTTGCTCCCGGATATGTAGGAGCGATTGCTAACATGGGGAATACTGTAGTTGATTACGAGAATGCCAAGAAGCAAGGTTACGATGTGAGCTATGGGGATACAGTAGGTAGGGGTGCTGCCAATACTGGGGCCTCTATGTATCTCAATAGTGGTGATACTTATGGTTACGGTAGCTCTGCATTAGGTAAGGCAGGAACTGCCGCTACTACCTCAGGTATTGTTAGCGCAGCTAATGGTGCTGATGAAGAACAGATTGCTCGTAATGCTGTTATCTCAGGTCTTAGCTCCTATGCTGGTAGCTCTGCTAAAGGTGCTTATGAGAATGCCTATAACGACACCAGTGATGCCCCACGTGGGGTAGACTCTCAATACTCTAGTGAGAACCTAGGTAACTGGGCCAGTGGTAATACTGCTGGTGCCTTTGCTGGTAACTTAAGTAACTTCGGATTACGGTCTCTATGGAAAGATCCATCAGCTAATGCAGACTCTGAATACTACCAACGTATTATCAACTCATTGTCTGGTTACAGGAATCAATTGAATAACTCTCAATCATCTTCATTTGATCTAGAGGGTATCGAGAATACTCCAGAAGGGCAACAGTTGATGGCACTGTTCCAACAGCAGCAAGAGAATGATCCACAATCAAGGAAGTCTAAAATAGGTGGTTCAGGTCAGTATGGACAAGGTAGTGATCAGGTAGAACAAGATATGATGCGAGAGGATGGTTACTTAGCATGAACAACTTATTTAACTACCAAGCACCTGAACTATTTGAGCAGTTAAGTAACTCCCCAGATATGACCTATCTAGGGGATTTATTTAATGAAGAAGACGAAGAAGAGCGGAAGCGTAGATTAGCCTTACTAGGTAATTATAATCAACGACAAACAGCCGCTAATCCGCAGATAAACACAGAGCGGAATCCTAACCTATTTGATATGTTTTATCTGTAAAGGAATTTAATTATGGCTTTTGAAGGCGACAACCCTTTCTACTTCGGTAGCGGTAGTAACCAGAATCAGTTTACAATGCCCTCTTACGAGAGTGGCACTGACTGGAATATTCCAGAGACTCAGTTTCAATATGAACCACCAACTAACCAGAGCTACATGGATAACGTATCTTCTGGGAATCTCTGGGATCGAATCAATTTCAATCCACAAACTAGACCCGGCATGGATAACATCTTTAATGCTGGTGCTGGTGCTCTTGGGTTACTCCAAACAGGGTTAGCCCTTAAGGATCAGGAGGATCAGAGGAAGGATTATCGTCGTGCAGAGAGTTTCCTTCGTGGTCAAATGAATCCTAACCAGCAGGTTTTCGAGCAGCGGATCATGTCCATGCTTGATAACCCGTCTGGGTACCTCACTGATCCAGTAGATAATAGTATGGCTCAGGAAGCTACAACTGCCGCTGAACGGATGGCTGCTAAACAAGGTCGCCCCGGAATGTCTATGGATGACTTGAAACGTATCCAAGCTATTAAGCGGGGGTCTTACGATAGCCGTCTCAAGTCTCTGATTGATCTGTATGGTAGTGCTCGTGCTAACAATACAGGTGTAGCTAGTGCCCTTAGTAGCTTAATGCAGCGGCGTCCATCAGGTAGTGCTGCACCCATCATGAGTGGTTTGTCCTCCCTCTACTCAGCTGGTAGGGATATCGCTGCGGATAGTGGTATGGCAACCTCAGCTAGACAGCCCGCTAACAATTCTTTTAGTTCTCTTAAGTGGTAACATCTATGGAACAAGTATCTAACCTATATGATCAATTAGTTGGAGGTTACTGGAAACGGCAGCAAGGTCTAGAAGACATGCGCCAGAAGAACCTCAACTTCGAGCAGGACTATGCTCGTGATGAGATGAAGATCCCAGAGGAGGTAGCTAAGTCTAAGTTAGCTACGATGACTGCTGAGGCAGATGCTGGCCTTCTTCCTATGAAGACTGCTGTCCAAGAACAGGACTATGATAACGAATACAAGTTTAATGTTCTTCGTGATATGAAGGCTGTGTTATCCGCTCAAGACATGGATGAGAAGGAACGGGATAATCTTCTACAGACAGGTATCCTAAAGATGAAGGGTCTTAAGAGACCCCCAACTCTTGCTGATTCTAGGGCAGTAGCTAATACCCAATACATCATCCAAGCTATGAAGAGTAACCCACAAGGTGCTCTTGCTAAACTGGATGAACAGATGTCTGCTCTTTCCTCTACATTTAAGTCTCGTAATGCAGAGGATCTTGCTAAGGTTCGAGGTAATATCCAGCATACAAATACCCTACTAAAAGCAGAGAGTGATGCTGCACTTGCTCGCATCCGTGCATCCTCTGGGGCACAGTGGGCTAAGAATTGGGAACAGTACACAACGATTGAGATGCAGAAGGCACTTCAAGGGGGTGATATGCAACGTGCCCAATACTTTGCAGAGCAATCTAAGGAAGCTCGCCTAGCTCGTATTGTACAAGCTGGTGAAGCACAGGGTACAAGAAACACTGCTAATGTTGGGGCTGACGGTTCTGTTGAAGTTAAGAAGGTACCCGCCTCTGTACCACAGAAGCCTGACATTTCACAGGCATCTAAAACACCAGCAGTAACTGGAACTAGTTCATCTGCGAGTGTTACAAAAAGATTCAACCCATCAACAGGTAAGTTTGAAGAAATTAAATAAATATGGCTCAGTTAATTGAAGTTCCCGGTCAAGGTAGTTTTGAATTCCCGGATGATTTTTCCGAGGAACAGATTACTCAAGCCTTTATTTCTAATGGTATCTACAAACCCCAACCAACTAAGCGTAAAACCTCAATTGGTGAGGATGTACTTATTGGTCTGGAAGGAGCAAAGAACTCCTTCTTAGACACTGCCTCTCTTGTTGGGGGTGGTCTAGCTGGACTTATGGGACGAGAAGAGGATAGGGATCGTGTATTCCAAACTATCCTCGACCGTAAGGCTCAAGCAGAGCAGGAAGCTTCTCAGGTTGAACAGGGATTTGGTGGTAAGGTTATCTCTGGTGTAACGGGTATTGTGCCTATGCTTGCTGGTGGAGCAGCTATTGCCGGTGTTAAGGGTATGGCTGCTGCCCCGTCCATTATCAATGCCCTATCTGAATCTGGTCGGGACATTCAAGAGGGAGCAGGTACAGGGGAAACAGTTGCCCTTGCTCCGGTTAAAGGTGTTGTTGATTACGTAACCAATATGCTACCAGCAGGTAAAGGTCTTGTTGGTGGTGCTGCATGGGGTGCTGGTGGTGGTATAGCTGGACAAGCCGCTACTGACGTAGCAGGCCAAGCAGTACTAGGGGATTCGGATGCTAAAAAGAATTACGAGTTCTCCCTAGAAAAGAACGTGCTATTACCAGCTGCTGTAGGTGGTGTTGTTGGTGGTACTGTAGGTAAGCTTACAGGTGAGCAGGATAAAACTGTTAAAGCAGCAGAGAAGACTCCGGTTGAGCCTAAACAGGCTAGTGCTTATGTACAGAATACAATCAATGATCTTGATACCCAATTCAAGAGTCGTGAACGTCGTATTAAAGAGTTAACTTCTATCTCAGATAAGATTCAACAAAGTCTTGCTAAGAAGGAACAACAACTCAGTAGTCTCTCTCGTTTAGAGAATCCTGATAGTAAGACACTTGGTATTATTGAAGCTCTCAAGAAACAAGTTACTGAGAGTACTACTAAGTTAGATTCTATCAATGATAACATCAAGCAGATTCGTCCTGAGATGGAGGCGTTGAATAGCCGTATCCAGAATCTAGGAGGTGAGGGTTTTAAGCCTGATGCTCCTTTACCTAAGGAAGATCCTTTTGTTGCCAAGGCTAAGGCAGAAGAGGATCAGATGGCAAAGCTGGAACAACGGGTTGTCGAACCTGAACTTCCACCAGAGACGGCAGCTAAGGTTGATGGTCTCGATCTAGAGATCCAAAACCTAGAGCGATTCCTCGGTACTAAGCAAGGTACTAAAGCTGTCCGTGCTGATGTAGAAGAACAACTTAATTCACTCCGTGCGGAGAGAGATGCTCTTGCTCGTCCTCCAGAGATTCCAGAGACGGGTACTCCATTTGCGGAAACTGCTGGACAACCAACTCAAAGAGAACCTTTCCGTGCCGGTAGAGATCGTTATCAGGTTGGTGATAAGTTCCATGCCAAGGAAGCTGAGTTCGTAACCTATAGCCCTGAAGTTCTAAAGAACATGTGGGATAACAAGGTTGATAAGCTTCTTACTATTCAAGATCCAGAGCTTCGTGCTATGATCATGGAAGAGAAAGCTGCTATCGAGAATGCTTACGGTATCGTCACTAAGGGTGAGAAGGTAGATAAGACTGTAGGTAAAGCCCCTACTATGGAAGGTCCAGTCATCCGTACTGTGGATGATGCTGGACAACCACGCCCATTAAATGATCTACTGACTGACGCTATTGCTAATACTAAGAGTCCTTGGTTAAAGAGTATGCTTGAGCGTATTCAGAACAATCCAAATCTCACTCGCTTACAATCTGTTATTAACGATATGTACTTGTATCGTAATAAAGCAGAGGCAGCTTACAGTAATGCTAAGGCATCTCCTATCTTCAAGACGTTTACTAATGGTCTTGATCTAGCACATGAGATGATCCATGCTGCTGCTAATGATGTTCTTATCCGATACGAAGCTAAAGATGGTACCTTAACTCTAGAACAACGTGCCGCTGCTAAGTACGTTAATGACGCTTATGATAAGCTCATTGGGAACAAGGCATTAGCTAACTGGGACTACGCAATGTCTAACGTTCGTGAGTTCGTAGCCCACTTGTCAGATAAGGACTTTGCTAACGCTGTTAAAGTAGCGATGACTCCAACTAAGTTCCAAGAGTTCATTAACAAGCTTGTTCAGATGGCTAGTAAGACCTTTGGATTTACACCAAAGGAAGCTAAGTCATTTGAAGATCTTATGGGTACTACGAATTATCTTATTGATACAGCTGCCGGTATGGCTACTCCAGCAGATATCCTTAAGTCAGTTGGGCTTCTTCGTAATGACTTTACTAAGTCAGTTGAGTATGCTACCTTAGATACCAAACTACGAGATGGTCTTGCTGTTCTCGAAGAGAAGTTAACTAATGATCGTAATGGTGTTGTTAACGTAACTGCTGGATCTAAGATCCGTACTTACCTAGCTGGTGCTGCTGAGGTAGCACAAGCTAATCAGAAGTCCCCACTAGTACGACATACCTTTACAGCTATCAAGCGTGCTGATGAACTCTATGAAGAAGGAAAGCGTTACATCATTGAGGGTACGGCTAATGAGAAGCGTACTAAGTTTGGTTTACGCAATCTAACTGATGTAGAGGGTGGTGAGAGTTACAATATCGCTCGTCGTAATGCCTCCAATCGAGATTTAATCGAGGGACGCCTAGTGGTTCTTGAGGGGCATCAGAAACGAATTGCTTTTGATCAAGTACCGGGATTTAAACAACTCTCTAAGAGTGGTCAGGAACTTGTTCTTGCCTTAGGAAAGGCTTATAAGAGGGGTCACGATTGGTCCAATTCTCAGTTAGAGAAGACAGGTGCTAAACCAATGCCTTACCGTGAGGGCTATGTATATCATCAGCGTGATGGAGACCATGGTGTATATTCATATGTTAGGGATGAGAGTGGTAATAGGGTTTTAGCAGGAGTACACTACGCCTACACAGATGCTGAACGTAGGGCATTCATGCGTAATGTCATTGAGAAGAACCCAGATATTGAAATTGATCCGTCTACTGACGTGTTCTCAGTTAAGGCTGAGAAGACTCGTCAAGCAGAGGCTACCGAACGGGAACTGGCTACTATGATTGAAGAGGCTAGTCGTGTTGGTGGTAAGATTGATCCTGAAGTAATTGATAGGCTTCGTCAAGAAGCTGTTAATGCTCGCTTCTTTGGTGGTCATCATTTGTTTCAGACTTCTGTGGAGGGTTATAAAGGTAATCGTTGGTATCGTTCTGAATTAGAGAATGCTAAGGATCTCTTCGATACTCCATTCCACTATGCTGATGAGCTTGGTCGCTTCGCTCGTAACGAAGTTCTTCGTAAGGCAACTGATCCCTTCCTGAACAACCCAGAAGTATATAATGAGCACAAATACTTAGATACTGATCCTGAGATTATCATGGCTCGTGATCTGGTGGATCGTACCCTTAATCCACAGTACGACAGTATGGTTAAGGACGCTATTGATTATGTAGCTTCTCGTATTGTAGATAGTGCCAATGCTCTTACCAAGGAGAACAAGCTTAGTCGTTATCCAGATAAGTCAGTCTTTGATCGTGTTAATGGTGTCTTAACTACCTTCTTTAACTATTCTAAGATGATGGCTAGACCAGCCTTCGCTGCATCTCAGGCAATGTCATGGACTAGTCAGGTACCACAATATCTATCTGTAACCTTCGGGGATAGCTTTGGTAAGGCTAGTGACTCCATGCTTAAAGGTGTTGCTAGGTCTATGGACTTCCGAGAGGGTACTGAGTTCGATAACTTTATTATGCGTGCTCGTAAGCACCATACATTCAAGCCAACAACAGTTAACGACTTCACTCAACTTCGTATAGAACTAGCTAACTCTGGAATGAACAAGGCTTTGAGTACTGGAGCTTCTCTGTTATCCGGTAAGAGACTCTCTGAGATGGCTGATACCTATTCACGGTATATGGCATTCTCAATTCTCTATGAGAAGGGCAAGTCTATGGGGTTAAAGGGTGATGAACTCTTTAACTTCGTTATTGACCATACTGATAACTCAATGTCTCTTTTCCAGCGGGATAAGAAGGCACCCATCATTACCCGTACAGGTGTGTTTGGGGATATGCTTGCTCCAGTGTCTAACTACATCATCCTACAAGGTAACTGGACAGCCACAGCAGCTAAGAAACTAGTACAGGATAAGAACATCCATCCAATGATGACTATTATCCTAGCTAACGCGATAGCTGGTGGTACCGTAGCTCTACCTCTCGTGGCTGAGTATGAAGTATTACGTACTATCTTCAACAGTATGCTACCAGACGATATGCAGATGCCTAGCTTTGTTCGTGTTATGCACGAGTACATCGGTGCTGCTAGGGATAGTGTTACTGATATGGCTGGACCAGCAGCAGGTAGGCTAACCGATGCTGTACTACGTCACGGCTCTATTACAGGGGCTACCCAAGCTATTGCAGAACTGTTTGGTGTAGGTAAAGGCGGTGGTCTCGATATTGGGAGTGGCTTACGTTATCAAGCCTTAGGTAAGAACTTCTTTGACGAGAACAAATCATTATGGGATAGCTTCTCTGCATGGTCTGCAATTGTCAAGGATGTAAATTCCATTGCTGATGTTATCACAGGTAAGGATGTAACAGAAGCTAACATCCGTAGGGCTTATGATGCTACCCGTACATCAATTATCAGTGACTACTTGAATGATACATTCTTCATTCCTTACTTCAAGAATGAATCTGGTAAGGAAATGCAGACTGTAGGTAAGGATAGTGCTGCTCTATTCGAGAGAACTGAGAATGATAAATGGGCTAACTACCTAGGTACTCGTACTACTCGTGCAGCTAATGAATCTACCGTTCGTACGCTCACTAAAGAGAAAGAGCGTAAGCAACAAGCAGAAGTAGGTAAGGCAATGCAGGGTCTTCTAGACCATGTGGTGCGTGCTGAAGCTCGCCAAGTACCTTTAGGTATGCGTGGTATGCAACCAGCTGCTATTAAGCGGTTAGAGGTACTCTCTCGCAAGTATCCAGATATGGAACCATTCCTGAATACAATCAGTCAGAGACTAGATCAAGAGATGCTTAAGCGTCAATTGCCAGAGATCATCAGAACTATTGAGAACTCTAAGCCTTACGAACTCAAAGAGAAACTTAAGATTTATCAGGATATTACAGGAAATAAAGTTAAGGTTGAATAATGATTACTACAAAAGACTTTTATAAGGGAAGGGATGTAACTCACTCAGCTGAGTTGACTCCTGATCTGAAAGCCAATGCTGAGAAGTTAATGAAGACAGTCAATACTCTGTTACTAGAGATTAACTTTGGGGACAGGACTGCTAATAGTGGTTGGAGACCACATTCAATCCAGATGGAGATCAATCCACGAGCACCTCGCAGTAACCACGTTACGTGCAATGCTGTAGATGTCAGTGATACAAATGGTAAGCTATGTGCTTTCTTACAGGCTAACCAGAGCTACTTGATTAAACACGGGCTGTACATGGAAGATCCTAAGAGCACACCTACTTGGTGTCATCTACAACAACTTCCTCCTAGAAGTGGACGAAGGATCTTTAAACCATAAATGAAAGGGGCCGCTTGATGCGGCCCTTCTCTTTTATATTACTCTATAAAGTCATCTAAGAATGCTGAGTCTTCTTTAAGGAAGATAAGTCGGAAGATCATTAGATCTAAACAGACTCCCTTATGAATGAACTCAATCCCTAACATCATTCCCGAGATACAGTCAGTGAGAAGATAGAACTTACCGAGTTTAAATCCCACAGACACCATCCTTACATGCACGATCTGCATTCTCATCGAATACAACTCCTCGGTGGCTCATAGCCTCTGAGTAACTGCACTCAGTTAGAGGCTGACCTCCTCGACTTCCATCTGGATATGCGGTGAATCCTCTAAGTCGTGGAGCATACTTAGCAAGAGTTTCCGCAAATCGCTGTACGTCTCCAACGTCGTTCCCTTTACTGCCCCAAGATGGTAGATTGATGGTAGATGAGATGGACATGTCCACAAAATCCTGAATTCCCGCTTGGAACTTGATTCGTTGTTCATAGTTATGGCTCAGTTTATAGGCTGTATCAATCTTATCTGGATCTAGTCC
>JACCDR010856496.1_pt1 | contig 41800 bp, 36 predicted proteins | sample 7446431 | NCBI WGS metagenome assembly JACCDR01 (sample SAMN15323443, study PRJNA562643) | freshwater metagenome | isolation source: river surface water | place: USA:Blue River Watershed | collected 2017-08-17
CATAGAAGCACTCATCAAACACATGAATTTAACTACAATTGAAGTATCTGGGGGCTATATATGCAATATTAATGAATATGATTGCCTTGGAGGACTCAGCGAACCCAGATTAACAATAGCACTAAAGGCTGTAAAGGCAAAAGTAAAGAAAGAGGAGATTAGTAAAATTGGCATCATAATAGACCTCGATGACAAAACAATTGAAGAACGTTTAAAACTTGTCAATACTTCCATAAAAAATTCATTTGGTATTGATGATGCCTTAAATAATATAAGTGAGTTAAGGCAAGTTGTCATTGATGATAAACAGAATGTTGATATTGCTACGTATTTTACCAATGTAGCAGGTAGAGGAGAATTAGAAACAGTGCTAAAAACCATAAAGTCGGAATCCTCGACGTATGCTGATTGTCTTCAAAGCTGGCAGGAATGTCTAAAAAAACATGGCATAAATAACGGTACAGGATTAAAGGTTAAAGATTTCGATAAATTCTGGGTTCAAATATATATGAGATATGATACCTGCAAAAAAGATGAACAAACACAAGCTGGAAGGAAATGTAATAATGAAGCGGCAATGAAAAAAGAGATTTGGGATTTCAATCATGAATGCTTGAATGACATCAAATCATTTCTAAGGCTTTTTTCGACACCTAATTTTTACTAATCTCCAACAGAAGGAACACAAAAAGGAAAATTAGTAATTGCAAAAAATGAAATACAAAGGCTATTGCTGACCTGACAGGACTTTCTAAGCATGAAATAGATACGATACACTTTAAAATACATAGTTGCTGTTTGAGGAAGTGAAGTAAGTCGTTGGCTTTGAGCTTAGAGTTTTCAGCCTTCGGTGATAAGCTTTGAAACGTTGACTAAAACATATTATAACACTTTTTTGCTGATTTCAGAAAAAAAATTAATTTTGCAAAAAAGTTCTTTGGCAATTTGAGGAGGGTATATTTTGTGCATGAAGTGGCATTAAATAAAAAAATGAAAAAGAACTTCAGCCCTACAGAAATTTGGACAACCAAATTTCCAGAGAAGCCAGGAATCTGTATTCATGGAAAACGCCCTTGTATTATCATACAATGTTTTGGTGATACAGTAACAGTCATACCATTAACACGTCACGAAAACAATAAAGGTCATCCCTATGACTTATTGATAAATAGAAATACTACCAATAACTTAACCAAAGATTCTATAGCGAAATTAACACAAATACAATCGTTAGATAAAATAGTTTTTATAAAGAAAATAGGTATAATAGATAAAGAATCATTTAGAACAATAACAGAAATAGTACATAAAATTTTAGAAGATTAAATAATAAAATTTAAACTCGCCATACTCTTGCATAAAAACTCCTCCTTTGTCAAAGAAATTAAAAAAAATACAAATGCAAGATAAACTCATTAAAATTGGTGTCTTTTACGACGGTAACTATTTCCTTCAAGTAAGCAATTATTACGCTTATACGCATCCAAGAAGAAAAAGAATTACGATTTCTGGCCTCCACGAATTTATTAAACATCAAGTCGCCGACGAAGAATCAAGTGAAGTCAACTTATGTAAAATCGTTGATGCACACTACTTTAGAGGACGTTTGAGTGCCACAGAAGCTTCACAAAAAGGCGATACGTTATACTACGACAGGGTTTTTGACGATATACTCATGTCGGAAGGTGTTACTACGCATTACTTACCCATCAGAGTCAATCCCGATGGCTCCAAACAGGAAAAAGGCATAGATGTATGGTTGGCATTAGAGGCCTTTGAACTCGCCTTTTACAAAAAATTCAACGTGCTTGTGCTTATTACATCCGATGGTGATTATGTGCCTTTGGTACGTAAACTCAATACGCTCGGCACAAGAGTTATGGTATTAAGCTGGGACCTTGAGTATGCAAATGAACTAGGTCAAAAATTCACGACAAGAACTTCTCAAACCTTATTAGAAGAAGTAACGTATCCGATTGCGATGCACGAAATAATTGAGAATAGGGTAAAGAAAAACGACCCTTTGATTAATAATCTCTTCGTACAAACAGAACCCAGAAGGATTATGACGCAAGCCAGAGTTAACTCTAAAAGCACTTTGACCAGTGAAATACTGAGTTTAAAAAACGGTTTTGGCTTTATCAAATATCCTCCAAGCAACCTATTTTTTCATTATTCTAGCATTGTTGACACTGATTTTAATGATTTACAAATCGGCGATAAAGTAGAATTTACGATAGAAAAAGGTCAAGATGGGGCAGACCTAGCCAAAAATGTAAAAGTAATAAACTAATGACCCAAAAAGCTATGAAATATGCTAAGATTTCATAGCTTTTTCATTATGTAAAATCACAGACTCATCAATGAAACTTTGTTTTATAGTATTGCCCTTCTAATGCCGAAGGCTTGATAGCCTCTTTGCCACGGGTAAAACGATTGCGATGCGAAAAAAACATATCGAGAATGTCGTTGCCATTGGCTGCTACTATCACTACATCGGCTTCTGTATATTTGGCTTTTTCGTTGTATAGCGATAAATAATCATCCACAGAATAGCCCCAATTAGCCGCATTGAGGATTTCTTTCTCAGGAAACATTCCTTGCAAAAGAGCCGTCCCTGTAAATTGATTATCCAAAAAAGGAAAATAAATTTCTGAATCGCCCAAAAGCAAAATGCGTTGTTTAATCTTGTTTGGAGCTAAATCGTAGTCCATTCTTAGCCCTTGTGCATTACTTTTCATGCGGTAGGGCAAGCCTTTTCCACCATCGGTAAGCTCATCGGCGTTGGGTTGCAAATCGCCCCAAGTTTCGGGTTTTTGCTGAAAAGTAGCAGTCGATTTCACCGAATCGTATTGCTTGATAATCGGCGCTAATTCGTCCGCCACATACTTCGCTCCTGCTTTCGACCAATGGCCATCTTTGGGCATTTGCGTCAACACAACAGGATTGGGCATGGCTGCCATTTTAGTAGTTATGTCGTAAAAAGGAATATGCAATGCGTGGCAGTCATCAGCAATAATGCCCTTGCCCACACGGTTGATTTTGGTAAGGCTGTTACCTACTTCGGGCGTAACAAACACCACAAGCAGGGTTGCTCCATTTGCCTTTACGGCCTCGTTGAGTTTTGTCAAATTGGCTTTGTATTTTTCTTGTAATTCTGTAAAAACCTTAGTCGATAGGCTATCGGAGTCGTTTACGATTTCATCTCTAGGTATTTCAGGGTATTGTATTTGTAAAGCTTCTTTTGCTTGTGTAGCTGCGGCACTTTGTTGCTGAGATTCGCCTCCTCCGCAAGCACTACACCATACTACTAGGGCTATCAATACGCTTGGGTATTTTTTCATGGATATTTTTAAAATTTAAAGTAAATATATTCCGTTGAATTGATTACTGGCCAAAAATAATAAACCCCTACACAGATTGTGAGGTAGGCTGGAATCCGTACATATAAGGGACGATTCAAGATGTCGATAGCGTGAAGCTTACGGCGTTGCAAAAACTCTACCAATACAACCAAAAACGATAAGCCTATCCCCAAAAGCCCTACGTCGGGCAAGACAAACCCTTTGACAGCTACCATTGCTTGATAGTAATGTAAGGCTGTCATTAAATCGGGAGAACGAAAAAACACCCTCGTCAACGAAATTGCCACAAACACACACAACACGCCCATGTAATCTTTGAGGTTGTAAGATAAATCTTTTGATTGACGGGTAAGTCCCCAAATAATCGAAAGCACAAACAACAAACCGTTGGCAGTTCCCCACAACAAAAAGTTGCTGTTTGCTCCATGCCAAAGCCCACTTACGACAAACACCGCCATGATGTTGAAACTATACTGCCATCGGTTTTTTCCTCTTCCTCCCAAAGGAATATAAATGTATTCTTTCAGCCAAGCACTGAGCGACAAATGCCAGCGTCGCCAAAATTCGTCGATGGTACGGGCAATAAAAGGAGCATTGAAATTATAATTCACCTTGATGCCCAACAGCCGTGCTAATCCCCAAGCCATGTCTGAATAACCCGAAAAGTCCATATATACCTGAAAACTGTACATCAATATACCAGCCCACAAATAGGTATAAGGCAATGAAGCATGGTTATAAAAAATATAATCGACAGGAATTGCCAATTGACTGGCTACTACCGCTTTTTTGAACAATCCCCATAAAATTCGTTGGATGGCTTGCTCGATGTCTGTCCAAGTCAAGTGGCGTTGTTGAAGGTATTGTGCAAAATCTTTGTGAGCAATCGGAATAGGGCCAGCGAGGAGTTGTGGGAAAAATGATAAATAGGCAAGTAAAGCGAAAAAGTTGCGTTGGGCAAGCATTTTTTTTCTATAAACATCTGTGATATAGCTATAAGCCGCTAATGTATAATAACTTATCCCTATGGTTGAGCTAAGGCTTACCCAAAGCGGATGCCCTTCTTCCCCGAAAAGCCATTTATAATATTTGCATAAAAATAATTGACAAAACAACAATACTATCACCCAAGCATAAATCGTAATTGTCAAGCCTGACAGACGTTCCATAAGTATCGCTCCAAGCCAAATCAAGCAAGTGGTAGCAATCATCAAACCGCATAGTTTGGGTTCTGTCCAGCCATAAAAAACCATGTTGGCTAAGACTAATAAGCCATTTTGTAGATGGGTATATTTTTTCGCTAACCAGTACACTGGAAAGAAGCAAGCAAAAAAATAAAGAAAGTATAAGGTATTGAATGGCATAAATATGAATGTACAATTGTGAATTGTCAATTAGTGAATGAGTACTTTGATTTTCAGCAACTTACAATACACTTTGGCTGTATTTAATTTTTCACGATTACTTAAATAAAGCGATATTCCCCTTACTTGGTAGCAAAACTGTGCTAAACACCATTGCTAAAAGCAAGCAAACATTGGCTTCACAACAAAATAATCGTTTTTACAAACAGAGCTTAGTACTTTTTCGACAAATGGTAGCCAAAAGCCGATTTATGACAATTGTGCTTTATTAGACAAAATTCGCCGTTTGTCAGGATATTTTTAGCAAGTATCTTATGACACAAGAAATGAACAGGGTTTTAGAGGAGTGAAAGATAGACAGGATAACTTTTGTAAAAGTTTTGTAGAAGGACAATGATTTTCCTATTTTTTCATAAAACACAAAACCATTGTCTTTCACTTGTTACTCAGCAATATTACGAATATACTCAAAACTGGTAAGCAAGATATAATTAGCGTCTTCGTCCCCTAATTCGACTGCTTTTTTAAAATCATCAATCGCATTGGCTTGTTGCCCTAGCTGAAAACGTGCAATACCACGCCAACGCAAAGCCACGGGGTTTTCGTTGCGATAGTGCCAGTCGGCTTTGTCAAATTCCAAAAACGCTTGGTCGTATTCTTCCAAATAATACAGTATTTTTCCTTTCAACAAATACGCATCGGCTATGGTATTATCAAAACTAATCGACTCTTCGATGTCATAAAGTGCTGAATAATAGTTTTTTAAACAAAAATTAGCGTAAGCTCGTCCATAATACGCCTTGGCCGATTTGGGAAAATCTTTGAGTTTATAGGCAAAAAAATCTCTGGCCTGAACGTATTGTTTTGCTTCAAGCATTTTTTCTCCAGCTTCGAGTTGTTCTTTGTTGCCAAAATTGATAAACTTTTCTTCTAACCAATTAAAAAACATCAGGGTTAGAATAAAAGGTAAAAAGAAAAATAAGACCAGCCACTCCATTGCTCTAATGGTTTAACTATTTATTAACCAATAATTTAAAACAAAAATAGTACTAAGTAATCGTGCAAAAATATGAATTATAAATTATGAATTATGTTTCTTATTTTCAGTAATTCACAATCTTACCAAAGCATAAATTATTGAAAAACAACACTTTGTACCAAAAACTCATCACGCACAATTCAGCATTTATACTTACAAGCCTGTCAAGCAAGGGCATCAAGCTCCATGCGTTGTTTTTTGGTCAAGCCCGCCACAACCAACGTATAGGAATGTTCGAGTAATTCTTTGGCAAAAGCATCAGAACAGCGAGAAAAATCGACGGTATTCCAATGCTTTTTGTTCATGTGCCAAGCTGGTAGCACAAAGTCGTGTTCATCTCGCAAGGCTACCGCCCTGTCAGGATTGCATTTCAAACTTACCTGCAATCGCTCGGCACTGATACTCGTAAGGGCAAACATTTTGCCCATTACCTTAAAAACCAAGGTATCTTCGTCGAAAGGAAGCTCTTCGGTTACGCCTTTTTTAGCCAGGCAATACGCTTGTAAAGCCTCTAAATTCATCGGGTTATAGCTCTGTAAATCATCACAATTAAACATACCAAAAACATCAATATCGAAATTTTATTGATGGTGTGCATGGTACGCAAGTTGAAATTAGTTGGCTTGCTTGGGTCTGGTTTTGCAAAAACACGAATAAAATAGCTAAAAGCTTCTCCGAGCTTGAATTGGTCTTTGAGACGTGACATGGGATGTTTCGTTTACAATGGTTATACATTTACTAAATCGGCACTTACTTCTGGCTCAAACCAAACGCCATCTTCTTTGATAAGTTCTATTAATTCGTCCACGGCGTTGTCGGCATGAACCGATTTTTTCACTACTGTTTGCCCTCTATATAAAGCAATTTTATCTTTTCCGATACCTACATAACCATAATCGGCATCGGCCATTTCGCCTGGGCCGTTCACAATGCAACCCATAATACCAATTTTTACACCTTTCAAATGGTCGGTACGTTTGCGAATCATAGCGGTTGTTTCTTGCAAATCGAACAAAGTACGACCGCAAGAAGGACAAGAAATGTATTCTGTTTTACTCATACGGGTACGAGCCGCCTGCAAAATACCGAAAGCAGTTGAGTTGTATGTTTTGGCTTGGGTTAATCCAAGCGTTTTATCCATCACTACAGGCTGTGCCAACACCACGCCATCACCAAAGCCATCAATTAATAAACCGCCTATATCTGTTGCAGCAAACAACTGAAAATCGCTCTCTGGCAAAGGAGGATACTGACGCACAAAGACAACTGGCGTGGTAATATTTTTTTGAATTAAAGAAAAACAAAAACGGCGCAAAGCAGGCATGGCGTGAGCGTTGCTTGTTTCGAGCCAAAGTACAGCATTGCTTTTGTCTTGGATAAAATCGAAAAGATGAGTTTCGGGGGCATCAACATTGACCTTAATAAAATTCAAGGTACTATGCCATTCGGCCGAAGCTAAGGCTTGGCTTTCTATGAGAGGAAATATCGTTTGAGGTTTGCCTACATCTTGCCAAGTAGCATAGTCGATAATTTCTTTCAAACCCATAGGCAACATAAATGGCGAGGGCTGTGTGCCCGTATAGATAAAATCGGCACCAAGGTCGTTCATCGCCCATTTGTCGGTAGCAGGCAAATAAAAATGCCCGATTGGTTTTAAATCGGCTGGGTCTTCTAGGCTTATTTGGCTATAATCGGCTATAACTCTTGGCACATTGCTACCGCCTAGCGTAAGCACTTCCTGTGTTTTTCTACGAAAATATTGAAAAGGATTGATAGGCGAATCAAACTGTGCCTCCGCCGTCGGAAAGGCTGCAATGGGTTGTGCTGCTGCGGCACGGTTATGATAACGCTCCACCAAGGCTTTGGCTACAGGAGCTTCAAACTCAGGGTCTTCGGTGAGTGACACCCGCACGGTATCGCCAAGACCGTCTTCTAGTAATGTACCAATCCCCACAGCCGACTTAATACGCCCATCTTCGCCTTCGCCAGCTTCTGTTACACCCAAGTGTAATGGATAAGGCTTGAGACCTTCTTCGTCGAGCTTTTTGCACAACAAGCGATACGCTTCTACCATCACTTGCGTATTAGAAGCTTTCATCGACAACACAATATTGTAGTAATTTTCTTCCTCACAAATCCGCAAAAATTCCAACGCCGATTCTACCATGCCCAAAGGTGTATCGCCATAACGACTCAAAATGCGGTCGCTCAACGAGCCGTGGTTTGTTCCAATACGCATGGCAGTGCCGTATTCTTTACAAATTTTTATCAATGGTAAAAACTTCGCCCGAATGCGTTCTAGCTCGGCTTGGTACGAAGATTCGGTATAATCTATGGTTTCAAATCTTTTCTTATCGGCATAATTCCCTGGATTGATACGCACTTTTTCGACCAATCGGGCAGCCAATTCGGCGGCATTAGGCGTAAAATGTATATCGGCAACCAACGGAACGTTGTACCCTCGGTTGCGTAATTCTTTGCGAATATTTTCTAAATTTTGGGCTTCTTTGACAGACGGTGCGGTAATTCGTACTAGCTCGCAACCCGATTCAATCATCCTGATGCTCTGTTCGACCGACCCCAAGGTATCCATCGTATCAATAGTAGTCATCGACTGAATCCTAATAGGATAATCTGACCCCATCCACAAATCCCCGATTTGTACGGGCACGGTGGCTCTACGGCTATAAGCTGTAAGGGAATTAGCATATTTTGTTCCTTTTTCGATGAGGTTGACAACTTGATTGGTATTCGACATGATAGTATGATTTAGTTCACTACTTTGTAGCCACAAATTTAGGGGATGGAATCAGATTGACCATAAAAAACCCCGATAGTTTAACTACTATCGGGGCAACTTGGTTATAAAAAAAAAGAAAAACCTTAAAAATCGCCAAAGGTATCAATCAAATATTGCTGTACTAACGAAATATCACCTTTGGAAGTGAGGTCTGGAACGGTTTCGGCTACGGGAACGGTTGTCACCAAGCCTTGATTTTCCTTTGCCATGCGTGTTACGGCACTTGGCAATTCACGTTCGTTACGAATAGGATTAAAAGGCTCTGCTTGTACATATTTTAGAATGTCATCATAAACGAAGTGAAACACGTTCATATTTACGCCTACTTGTCCAGTTGCACGTCTTGCCTCCGCAATTTGCTCGTCGGAAGGTTTTTCAAGAATATCTAATAAAAAGCCTTGCTCGTCGGTTTTGATGATAGAAAAAGCCTTTACCCGTGCAGGTTCTACGCCCAAGGCATCGGCATTGTACGATACCACAGCGTTGGGAATGGCGTTGTCTTTGAGTAGTGAAAGTACTTCTACCGAATATAAATTATCGGAATTACATACGGTAAATCGTTCGCCTTGCCATGCGGGTGTTTGCTCTAGGGCTTGCTGGATGGCATCGGCAGTGCCTGCGGGCTTTTCACGGTCGGGAGCAATGTACTGCGTGGCATATTTGAACGAAAAACCCCAAGCTTTTCCTGCTGCTACGAGTTGGTCGTAATACGGTTGCGTAACGGTATCTTTGGGGTTTTTTAGTATAAGTACTTCATTATAACCAGCTTTGTGTGCATTGTACAAAAGATAATCCATAAAAGGGCGACCATCTTTGCCAACACCAATCATGCCTTTGGGTAATGTATTTGCTTGTTCGATTAGTTTTTCATCAAGGTTGGTTTGATTGTCGGTCTTTTTCATCCTAGACGACATCCCTCCCGCCATAATTAACAATTTTGCCATATAACTGTGATTTCTTAAAATGGTAGTCTGCAAATATCATGAAAAAATATCATCTTTCGATACGCTACCGTAATATATTACGTCAAAATAATGGCACTTTTCTTAGAAAGAAGCCTACTTTTGCTTCTTTCTAAGCGATAATTGTTTATTTTTTCTTTTTTTCCCAGGTATTTTTAGACGAACTTCCCAAGAGTTTGTCGGCCAAATCAGGGCGTTTCATTTTTTGTAATCTTTGTTTTATCCAACCTTTAAACTCAGGTTTATACCAAAAGAAATAGCGATTTTGGTTGAGTTTTTCCTCCTTTGTTTTAGCCGTTTTTACGGGCTGCAAAGTATAAGGATGTACTCCCGAATAATAAATCACCTCGGCAACCGTCATCGGTGTAGGCGTAAAATCTTGTACTTGCTCTAATCTAAAGCCCAAATCTTTGGTTTCGGCTGCCAAATTTGCCATATCTTCTTCCTCACAACCAGGATGTGAAGAGATAAAATAAGGAATTAAAGGCTGTTTTAAATTATGTTTATCCTGAATTTTATCGTATTTCTCTTTAAATTTCTTGAAATATTTGAACGAAGGTTTACGCATAATACGCAAGGTATTATCGGAAGTATGCTCAGGGGCAACTTTTAAACGACCCGATACATGGCGTGTCACGAGTTGTTCCATGTACTCGTCGTGGTTGCCGTCTTGGTTGTTTTTATTGAAATCGTCCACCAACAAATCATAACGCACACCCGAGCCCACAAACGCCTTTTTGATACCCGGATGGGCATCTACTTTGCGATAAATTTCGGTCAAAGGTGTATGAGAAGTATCTAAGTTTGAGCATATTACAGGGTGAATACAACTCGGACTTTGGCAACGGTTACAAATAGATTCGTCCTTGCCTTTCATGCGATACATATTGGCAGATGGCCCACCCAAATCAGAAATATATCCTTTAAATTCAGGATGTTTTACGATTTCATCTACTTCTTTCAAAATAGATTTTTCGCTACGAGAAGCAATAAATTTGCCTTGGTGTGCCGAAATGGTACAAAAACTACAACCCCCAAAACATCCTCGGTGCATATTTACCGAAAACTTAATCATTTCATACGCTGGTATCGTACCTCTTTTTTTGTATTTCGGATGCGGCAAACGTGTATAAGGCAAATCAAAGGACTTGTCCATTTCGGTTTCGTCCATCGTTTTGAAAGGCGGATTAATCACAAGGGTATATTCACCAACCTGCTGCGTAATCCGATTGGCTTGCCATTTGTTCGATTCTACTTCTACAACCTTGAAATTGGCAGCGTATTTGATTTTGTCTTGCAGGCATTCTTCATGACTTGACAAGGCTACGGTTTCCCAATTTTTATAGTTTTGTAAAGGTTCTTCGTTGGTTTGCAAAAAGGCAATTTGGTTTACATCTTTGATTTGGTTGAGTGGCACACCCGACTTCACCAAACGCAAAATTTCACGCAGGGGCTGTTCGCCCATGCCATACACCAGCATATCAGCACCCGAATCGTACAAAATTGTGGGCATCAGCTTGTCTTGCCAATAATCGTAGTGCGTCACTCGTCGCAACGAAGCCTCTATGCCTCCGATGAGTACGGGTACATCGGGGTATATTTCTTTCAAAATTTGGGTATATACAATCGTGGCGTAGTCGGGTCTGTAGCCTGCCTCACCTCCGGGCGTATAGGAGTCGTTTGAGCGAAGGCGTTTGTTGGCGGTATAATGGTTCACCATCGAATCCATACAGCCTGCCGTTACGCCAAAAAAGTATTTGGGTTTACCTAATTTCTTGAAATCTCGTAAATCGTCTTTCCAGTTGGGCTGTGCCACAATGGCAATTTTAAAGCCTTCACTTTCAATGATACGGCCGATTACTGCCGTCCCAAAAGCAGGATGGTCCACATAGGCATCGCCCGAAATAAGAATTACGTCGAGTTCGTCCCAGCCTCGTTTTTCAACCTCTTTCTTGGTGAGAGGCAACCAGTCGGTAATTGGTCTTTCTAACATTTTACAAAAATACACAAAAATGCCCGTCGAAGCATGGGTTTTCCTTCGCTTCGAGGTTAACTTTTGTAGGCTAACATAACAAGTGAGTAATAGCAATACGATTTTACCCAAAAATTTGACAACAATCTTTGTTGTTGGGCTATAAAAATCGTGGGTGACTTTCAGCGAAAATCACCCACGGTATAACAAGAAGAATAGGCAAAAAGTTTGAGAAAGTTGTTTACTTTTTATCGGCTATTTTTTTGAGATTTTCCTGTTGCTGCAAAGCCATGAGTTGTTTCATGGTTTGGTCCATTCCTTCGGTCGAGCCGTCCAAGAAAATCACGTTTCCTTTGCCTTGTTCTGCAAAATGCTTAATGGCTTCTGTCCACATCGAAAACAATATCAACGATGCGTCTAATTGATTATCTTTCATCACCTTAGCCGATTCTGCCATCCCTTTGGCAACTTCTTCACGGAACAACGCCACGCCTTGTCCTCGGAGTTGGGCTGCTACTTTTTCGGCTTCGGCGGCAATTCTGATGGCATTACCATCGGCTTCGGCCGCTTTGGTTTTGGTAATAAGCAAGGCTTGTCCTTCGTTTTCGGCAGCGGCTTTGAGGTTATTTGAAGCCACAATTTGGGCCATCGAACGCATAATTGCTTCGTCAAAAGCTATATCGTTGAGTTGCAAATCAATCAAGTGGTATCCCCACGATTCGAGGGTATTGTCTATATGTTCTTTTACGCTTACCACAATTTCGCTTCTCAAACCCAAAATTTCGGCTTGGCGTTTGGTGGCAACCAAAGCCCTGATAGTACCTTCGATGGTACGAATGAGGGCTTGCATAAACGAACGCTCATCCATAAATTTAAAAGCCACATTTTTGATGGTTTCTTCTTGTTGGTTCATCACCGAATACACCAGCATGGCTTTGAAATTTACATTGGCTTGGTCGGCAGTAATCGCCTGAAATTCGAGCTCGATAGAACGACTTTGGATAGAAATTCTGCGAAAAACGGCTTCGATAAAAGGAATTTTGAAATTTAGTCCTGGCATTAAAAGTCGTTGGTATTTACCAAAAACCGTGATAACAGCCACTGTACCTTGGTTGACTACCACAAACGACAGAGGAAGGACAACAATAGCAAGAATCAAGAAAAATAGGGAAACAAAGGAAAACATAGCAATGGGGTTTTGAGTGTTTAGTTTTGGTTGCTCCAAAATTTGGAGCAATTCTTTACCTAAACTAAAGGCTTTTCAAGGATAAATAAAACTTTTTGTGATGAATTGCTTGCAAAGCTATGTAGTCGGTTGTACAATCGCCTATTTTTTACATCATCCGAATACTGCCCATGCCGCCATCGGCAGCAATGATTTGTCCTGTAATCCAAGTGGCTTGTTCGCCTAATAAAAAAGTAGCCAATTGTGCCAATTCATGAGCGTTTCCTACCCTTCCAAGCGGATGCCTTTTGTTGGCGGCTTCTTTCTTTTCATCAGACGAAAGCAAATTTTTGGCCAACGGTGTGTCCGTTAGGGATGGAGCAATGCAATTGAAGCGGATTTTATTACCTGCGTATTCGGCAGCCAACGCCCTCGTGAGTCCTTCTATTGCTCCTTTGGCACTTGCCACCGAAGCATGAAATGCCATGCCGGTTTGTACGGCTACCGTGCTAAAAAACACCACGGCACTTCCCTCTTGCTTTTTGAGCTTGGGCAATACCGCCTGCACAATGGCTACAGCTCCCAATACATTTACCTGAAAGTCTTTCTGGAAATCGTCTAGCGACAAGCGATTGAATGGTTTTAGGTTGATAGTGCCCGGGCAATACGCCACGCCTGCCAAGGTATCGGGCAATGCCTGTAAAGCTTGGGCATCGGGCTGCGTTGCGTCCCATGCAATATGCACCACACCTGGCAGATTCACCACTTTGCGTGACATATTATACACGGTATTGCCTTGTTGCAGCAAGTTTTCGATGATTGCCGCCCCAATACCAGAGCTACCTCCAACCACCAGATAATTTTTAGCCATATACAAATAAAGAATTATGATGAACAAATGAATTTTTTGTTTAATATTTATAGCACAAATATTAAACAAAAAAACCTCTTAGGTATTAAACCCAAGAGGTTGAAAAATGTTTTAAAAAGCCAAGTTTACTAAGCGATGTATTGCAAGAATGCTTGTCGGGTAGCATCTTCTTGAAATTTACCGCCGTAAAAAGAAGTGACCGTAGAAGAGGTTTCGTCTTTTACGCCTCTCGATGCTACGCACAAATGTTTGGCATCTATCAGCACAGCCACGTCGTCGGTGCCGAGCATTTGTTGCAACTCACGGGCAATCTGCATGGTAAGGCGTTCTTGCACCTGTGGGCGTTTGGCAAAATATTGCACAATACGGTTGAGTTTCGACAAGCCTACCACTTTGCCATTGGCGATGTAGGCAACGTGTGCTTTGCCAAAAATAGGCACAAAGTGATGCTCGCAGTTTGAGTAAAAAGAAATATTCTTTTCCACAAGCATTTCATTGTATTGGTATTTATTGGCAAATAAAGCAATACGAGGCTTATTTTGGGGGTTGAGGCCGCTAAAAATCTCTTGAACATACATTTTAGCTACTCGTTTGGGCGTTCCTTTCAGCGAGTCGTCGGTCAGGTCTAAGCCCAGCGTTTCCATGATTTCTCTGAAATGGTATTCAATTTTACGCATTTTTTCTTCGTCACTTAGGTCAAAGGCATCGGAACGGAGTGGCGTTTCTACCGAAGTGCTGATGTGTTCGTCCCCTATTTCTTCATCCGAAAGCAACAATCTGTCTTGCTCAAGCAACAGGGTATTCAACAAAGTTTCGTTCTGTTTCATATAAGCGAATTTTAAGGTCTAAGTTTGAATTGAGTTTGCTTCTGAGCACCTCATAAATAACGATGGCGATGTTTTCGGCAGAAGGATTCAGGTCTTTGAAGGCTTCTACGTCGAGATTTAAGTTTTTGTGGTCGAGTAACTCGATGATTTCTGTTTGAATTAATTCACTCAAAACCTTCATATCAATCACATAACCAGTGTCGGGGTCAAGTTCTCCTATTACTTGCACGATTAGTTCATAGTTATGCCCATGATAGTTTGGATTGTTACATTTTCCATACACACGCTCGTTGCGTTCGTCCGACCAATTCGGATTATGCAGGCGATGTGCGGCATTAAAGTGTTCTTTTCTGAACACCGCTACACGCTTATTACTCATGTTGTTTTGGTGGTTTAGGACATCTGAACAGCCTGAAGTGTAAGACAAACTTGCTTTTCTTGAAAATTAGGCAAGCCAAACGTTTTGTCTGACACGAAATAAACAGCATCGACTGGGCTAATGTAAACACTTGCATAAAAGTCGTCTGAAAGGTTGTCAGCAACACTTTTATACAAAACAGCAGATTGTTTGTTCTATTCTATACAACAACGGTAATCCCTATAAGGTTTTAACTTGTTGAATATTTTTACAAAAAGATTAAACAAACATTTAAGCTTTGTATAAGACTTACAAGGGTGTAACAAATTATTTTGCGAATATGTTCAAGAATGGATTAATTTGATAGGCTTAAAAATAGGGGGTATGATGTAGAGGTTGGAGAGTGGTAACATTAGGCTCAAATACCTTTTGACCTCTACATCAGGTTGTCATCAAACAGCATTTATTGTGCTTTGGCAGCCCATTGAGCAGCTTTGGCTAAAGCGTTTTTATCGCTTGTACGGCTTCTTACAAAATTACTCAAATAAGCATAGCCATTTTTATTGGTCGTGGCATCTATCATTTTTTCTAGTACCTTGATGGCTTCGGTGGCTTTGCCTGCCTTGAATAATGCCGCCGCTTCTTCCCTAAAAATACGTTTGTTGATGTCGCTTGGCGATAAACCTAATTGAGCAAAATGGCTTTTAATAGTTTGTATTTTACTAAGCGAATAAAAATTAGCCCTACTGGTATAAAGCGAACTCAACAAAATATTTTCGGCAACCTGTTTGACAAGTGCTTTACCAAACTTCGCTTGGAATTTAGAGAGGTTTTGCATCATATACAAAAACATCGGGTTTTCATCGTCGAATACGACTTTTTGTAATAAAGCAAAATTGGTATTATTGGCATACTCGCTCGGTGAAATCTTGGTGGCATAAGCACGCATAGCGGCAATGTTGTCGGAGGTATCACGCATAATACGGGCCACGAAGGCATATTCTACCAAGAAGCTCGGTTCTCTTTTGCCCGCCAAAAAGGTATTTTTCATACTAGCCGTTCTTTTTTTAGGGTCTAAAGCTTTGTTGGCTTCGTCGAGCAGTATGCCTGCGGTATTGCCTCCTTCGGTCATCACCGCCACGTGAATGGGGCTGACGTTGTTATCAAAAAACAACAGCGTTGGCGTTGACGGAATCATGATGCGTTGTTTTTGTAAAAAAGCCAAGGCTTCGGGCGTATTTACGTCGAGTTGATAGCTGATAAAATTTTTATTATACAAATCGCCTACGGCTGCTTGTGCAAAAGTCGTTTTGAAAGCCTGACAAATATGGCAAGTAGGCGAATACGCTTCTAACATTACCTTTTTATTTTGCATTTTCGCCATATCGAAAACCGTTCGGAGGTTGCCGTTGGTCAAGAAATTTACGCCTTTTTGCCCCATGCTTACCGCAAGAAAACAGGTTGAAAGCACACAAGATAATATAATTTTTTTCATAAAATTTAGCATTTTGGATAACAATATTCAAAAAAAGCCCCTTTCAAGCTGAAAGGGGAAGTATGAATGTTGAATTATGAATACTGAGCCGTGAACCTAAAACATAAACCACTGAAAATCAAAACACTAACTCATTCACTAAATAACCTTATTGTTGTTGCTGTTGTTGTGCGGCTTTGATTTCTTCTTGCAATTCTTTCGTTAGCACACGACATAGATCTTCTATTTTCATCGCCATTTTTTGGTCGCCTGTAGCACGTACAGCCGAGTCGGCAATGCTTCCGATTAGTTCAATATAGAATCTTTTCATTTCAAACACATCCATATCTTTGGTCCACAAAGGTAAGGCAAGCGTGCCTTTATGGTAGTGGTCCCAAACCCCGATAAAAACCGATTTGGTTTCTTCAACTCCTTCATTAGGGTTGTCGGTTGCCGACCATTGGATTTGTTCTGGAATATTTTGTTCGTCTAAATTTACTTGAAAATGAATTTCTGATTTTTTCATGCGAATAATAAATTAGTTATTGCTGCCAAACACTCGTTTGAGGAGGTCGGTTACACGTGCAGCAGGATTTTCACGAATCTTTTGTTCTTCTTGTGCTACCAACAAGAATAACCCATCTATGGCCTTTTGAGTTGCATAAGCTTTCAAATCTGGATTAATTTTTTGTGCAAAAGGGATTTTATTATAAGTTGTTGCCAAATCGCCATACATTTTGGTTGCCCCTGTAGAGTTGATTGCCTGCTCCATAATAGGGCTAAATGCCTGCGTAAGGGCTTCGGAAGAAGTCTTTTTAAGATAAGCCGTAGCGGCATCTTTGTCGCCTTTCAAAATACTAAGGGCATCTTGGATAGTCATTTTGGTGATAGCATCCACGAAGATAGGCACAGCTTTGGCGGCAGCGCTTTCGGCACCTTTGTTGAGCGTAGCGATAAATTTATCACATTCGCTACCCAGGCCAATCTGGCGAAGTTTTTCTTCTACTTTACGGGCTTCGGGCGGAAACAATAATTTGATGGCTTCGTTACCTAAATAACCATTGATAGCAGATGCCTGCGAAGAGCTATTTTTGATACCCACGGTAAGGGCTTCTTTCAATCCTCTGCCAATTTCTTCGGTGGTCAGGGGCGTTTTGGCCGCATTGGCGAGTACATCGTTGGCTTGTTTGATTACATTACCCCAGTTTTGCGACTGGCAGCTACTCAAGGCAAGGGAAGTAAGACAGATAGCACTAAAAATAACTTTTTTCATAAGATTCGTTTACGTTGAAGATTCAAACATTCAGAAGAATGCCTGTAAGTTAAACGATAAAAGTACATAATTTATGTAATGATAGGCAAAATTAATGAAATTCGTATAGACCTCGCAGCAATGTGTAGAAAATATTGCCTAGCCACGAGCCTTCTGAGGGCATTTATTTGAGATAGCAAGCCTATTTCCTTTGTGCATGAAAAATAAAAACTAATTTTGTAGCAAATTTAACTACATATCGCTCATGATTAAAGCTGAGATTATTACCATTGGGGACGAAATTTTGTACGGACAAATCACCGACACCAATACCCAATGGATTAGTGCAGAGCTAGATAAAATAGGTATCAAAACTTTCAGAAAATCATCTGTAGGCGACCAAGCACAGGCGATTCTCGACATCCTTACAGAAGCATCACAACGTGTTGATATTGTATTAATTACGGGCGGATTGGGTCCAACCAAAGACGATATTACGAAGAAAACTTTATGCGATTTCTTTGGCACACAGCTCATTACACACGCTCAAGCTTTAGAAGATTTGCACGCTTTTTTTCGGAAAAGAGGAAGAGAAGTTACGGGCTTAAACTTCGGACAAGCCGAGTTGCCCAGCAATGCCTTATACCTGCCCAATAAGCTCGGTACAGCCCCTGGTATGTGGTTTGAGGAAAATGGCGTAGTGTATGTGTCGATGCCTGGCGTGCCTTACGAAATGAAAGGACTCATGCAAAACGAAGTATTGCCTAGGCTACAAACGCATTTCAAGACGGATGTGTATTTTCATCAAATTGTTCGCACGGTGGGCATTGGTGAATCTATTTTGGCGGAAAAAATTGTGGATTGGGAAGAAGCCCTTCCTCCACACCTTAAATTGGCGTATTTGCCTAGCATGGGCAGCGTAAAACTCCGACTGACGGGCGTAGGACAAAGCTTGTCTGCCATCGAAGCCGAAGTTAAAGCCGCTATCAACCTTGTGTTGCCACAAATCAGCGACTATGTATATGCCTTAGAAGACATCGAATTAGACAAAGCTCTTGGCGATATTTTACAAGCTAAAGGGCAAACGGTGGCGGTTGCCGAAAGTTGTACTGGCGGTTATTTGGCACATCAGTTTACCAAAAATGCAGGTTCTTCGGCTTATTTTTATGGGGGAATTGTGGCGTATGATAACAGTGTAAAAATGCAAACGCTTGGCGTAAAGCCCGAAACCCTCGCCGCATTTGGAGCAGTTTCGGAACAGACTGTCAGCGAAATGGCTGCAAACGTCAGACAACTCCTTGGTACTACTTACGGCTTGGCAACCAGTGGGATTGCTGGCCCTACTGGCGGTACACCCGAAAAACCTGTAGGCACTATTTGGATTGCCCTGGCAACTCCAGAAGCAGTTTTTACCCAAAAATTACAACTTGGCGGTTTCAGAGAACAAAACATTCATTTGACATCCATCAATATTCTCAATTTATTAAGAAAAAAAATGGCATAATTATATGGCTCAAATAGAAATTATGATGCCCAAAATGGGCGAAAGTATCATGGAAGCAACGGTGCTTTCGTGGCTAAAAAAAGTGGGAGAACGTATCGAAGCAGACGAGTATTTATTGGAAGTTGCCACAGATAAAATCGACACCGAAGTGCCTTCGTCGCACAGTGGAATTATCAAGGAAATTTTAGTAAAAGAAGGCGAAGTGGCGGTGATTGGCAAGCCCATTTGTGTGCTAGAAACCAGTGTTCCCACAGCGGTTCAGGAAGAAACACCAGCACTTGTAGCCGAAAATCTTACGCAAGAAATCCAAGAAATTCAGGCACTTACAGGTATAGCCATCGACCCTACTCCTGTTGGTAGCAACCACACTAGTAGCCAGTCAAATAAATTTTATTCGCCTTTGGTCTTGAGCATTAGCAAGGAAGAAGGTATCAGTATCGACGAACTCAACCGCCTGCAAGGGAGTGGTTTAGATGGCCGTGTAACCAAGCATGATTTGTTTGCTTATATCAAACAAAAGCAACAAAAAAGTACGCCTAGCATTGCCGTTAGTCCTGTAGTGACAGCCCCTGTGGCGGTCAGTATTTCGGGCGAAGACGAAATTGTACAAATGGATAGAATGCGTAAAATGATAGCCGAACGCATGGTGGATTCTAAGCGTATTGCCCCCCATGTGTCGTCTTTTGTCGAAACCGATATGACAAATATTGTACTTTGGCGAGAAAAAGTAAAGGAAAGTTTCAAAAAAGAATATGGCGAAAATATTACCTACACGCCTATTTTGCTCGAAGCGGTAATTAAGGCTATCAAAGATTTTCGTAAAATCAATGCCTCGGTCGATGGCGACAAAATTATCTACAAAAAAGCCATCAATATTGGTTTGGCTGTAGCCTTACCCAATGGCAACCTTATTGTACCAGTGATTCATCATGCCGATAATTACAATTTGGTTGGTTTAACCAAAAAGGTAAACGACCTTTCTAAACGTGCCAGAGAAAACAAGCTCAAGCCCGAAGATTTGGAAGGAGGCACTTATACTGTTTCAAACATCGGCACTTTTGGCAATGTGATGGGTACGCCTATTATTGTGCAGCCTCAAGTGGCCATCATGGCGTTTGGGGCTATTCAGAAAAAGCCAGCCGTTATCGAAACGCCTCAAGGCGATTTAATCGGGATTCGTCACAAGATGTTTATTTCTCATTCTTACGACCACCGCATTGTAGATGGCTCGTTGGGCGGACAATTCGTGAAGCGTGTTTCTGATTACTTAGAAGCCTTCGAGCTAGACAGAAGCATTTTGTAATACTTATCAAACAAAAAAGGCTCATGATTGAGCCTTTTTTGTTATGTCTTATTCAACAGTGGTAAAGAGATGTAAGTACAATGTTTTTCATCATAAAACCATTCACACTTACAAACTCATCTAAAACTTAGCATCGGCCGGTTTTACGTTCGGACGAATGATTCTCAACCAAGTTAACATTTTGATAACAGGATACGTAGGGTCAACTTCATACCATTTTGCACCAAAGTTCATGCTGTTAGGCAATTTGTGGTGGTTGTTTTGGAATAATTCGCCCAACATCAAGAAATCGAAAATCAACGAGTTTCTTGATTTATCTTGGTTATCAAAGTTTTGGTATCCATATTTATGACCAGACCAGTTAACAATCGCTCCGTGAATAGGGCCCATCAAGAAATGGATAGGCAACAAGAAGAAAAACGCCCAGTGCATATCGAAGTAAACATACGCAACAATGTAGAATACCGAGTAAGCTACACCCCAACCAATGCGCGACATCCAGTGGTCGCCTAGTTTCTCTATAAACTCAGAGTACGGGTAGTTGTGGTCGAAACGCTCTTCGATTTTTGTTTTGCTGTTCAACAAGACATTGTAAATATCCTTCGTTTTCCACATCATTGTAAACACGTTACTCGAAAAATGTGGCGAATGAGGATCTTTTTCCGTATCGCTGAAAGCGTGGTGCATACGGTGCAAAATTGCATACGCACGTGGGCTTAAATACGAAGAGCCTTGCGAAAGGTACGTTAAAAAATAAAAGAAACGCTCCCAGAATTTGTTCATCAAAAACATTTTATGTGCCGAATAACGGTGCAAAAAAAATGTTTGACTAAACAATGACAAATACCAGTGAATAATGAATGCGGGTAATACCAATTGCATGTGATAATGTGTTTTAAATGATACGACAAATATACTTTATGTTATTGGAAAATGTTTGAAAAAGCAAATAATTCTGACAAATGTCAAGTGAATTAGAGGTCAGTTAGGGCAAAACTGAGTAGATTTGCTCCCATTCGTAGGGCTTGTTGCCTTATTTTTTCGGGGTCGTTATAGACAGATTGGTCTTCCCAGCCATTGCCAAGGTCACATTCATAACTATAAAAACACAACAAACGCCCTTCCCAGAATAATCCAAATCCTTGTGCAGGCTTTCCATCATGCTCGTGTACCTTGGGCAGCCCTTCTGTAAACTGGTATTTTTTATGATAAATTGGATGAGAAAAGGGTACTTCTACAAAATTGAGTTCGGGAAAAACCTTTTTCATTTCACGCCGAATAAATTTATCTAATCCATAGTTGTCGTCGATATGCAAAAAGCCACCCGCTAGTAAATACTTCCTCAAATTTTTTGCCTCAGCATCAGAAAACACAATATTCCCATGCCCCGTCAAATGCACAAAAGGATAGGTAAATAATTCTGGGCTACCCGGTTCAACGATGTCTTCTTCTGGAAAAATATTCATATCAAGATTGCTGTTACAAAACTTGATGAGATTGCCCAAAGATGTTTTGTTGCAATACCAATCGCCTCCGCCAGCGTATTTCATTTTGGCTATTTTAATGGATTGTTGTGCCAACACGCAGGGGGCATACCCAAACAACACAAGCCACAAAAGCAACTTGATTCTCCCGTTTTTATGCCATTTAGAACTAAACATCATAGCTTTTGAATGAATAAATATAAAGAATAAAATGCACAAATATTGACTTTTTGATGGAAAAATTTGACAGCTAATGAATAATTTTCAATGCAACCTATCTTGGAATAATACTACAAAACCTAGTAAATCCAAAGCCGCCTACCATCAAAAAAAACATTGTTGCGTCTTCACGCTAAAGGTAAAGTTAAAACTCGCAACTTTCTGATATTTTAAGTTGCACCGCAGCATAAACGCCTATTAAAACAAATCACAAACCACTGAAAATAAAATAATTAACCTACAATTCACTAAATTTACTTATATAGTTTATGAATTAATCAAATGTACGGTATGACAAGCAGCTAAACCAGCGGTTTCGGTACGTAGGCGACTTTCTCCCAAACTCACAGGCTTAAAGCCTTTTGCCAACGCTTGTGTAATTTCGTCTGAACTAAAATCGCCTTCTGGGCCTATTAGCACGCAAGTGCTTTCGGTTGGTTTAGGCACATTTTTCAATAAAAACCTTTCCCCATCTTCGAGGTGAGCAATCAAATTATGCTGGGCTGGCAGGGGTTGTTGCAAGAAGTTTTTCCACGAAATCATTTCGTTAATGGTAGGCAAATACGCTTTCAAAGATTGCTTCATTGCTCCTATCGCAATTTTTTCGATGCGTTGCGTTTTAATTTCCTTTCTTTCTGAATAACGAGTTTGTATAAAAGAAATTTCGTCGATACCAATTTCTACACATTTTTCTACCATCCATTCTATTCTATCCAAATTTTTGGTTGGTGCAATGACCAAATGAAAATGATAGGGACGTTTGCCAAATTCGGGCTGTACAGCGACGATTTCAACCCCACATTTTTTATCGTTTGCCTGCGTAATGCGGCATTGAAATTTATTTCCCTTGCCATCTATAACAAAAATCAGGTCACCTACTTGTAGCCTCAAAACCTTGACAGCATGACGAGACTCCTCCTCACTTAATATTTTTACTTCCTGAATATCAGGCTGATAAAACAATTGCATACGTTCTAATAAAAATTGAATGGTTGTATTGCAAGCAGTTTATGCTTGGGTTTATACTACTCAAAAGCCTGACTATACCAGCAACAATGCACCAGTGTAGTCAGGCTTTACAAGCACAGCAAAACGTTTAGTCTTCATCTTCCGATTTGAAAGAGTACAAAGTTGGGTCGAGTTTGAATGTACCACTCAAGAACTCCGCCACAAATTTTTCTACTACTTCCTCCGAAATTTCATCTACGTTCAGGCAAACGTCTAGTCCAATACCATAGTCAAAATCGGGGTCAATTTCTAAATGTTCAGCCACTTTTACCTCTTCGTTTTCTTCCATTTCGTCGATGAGTTCGGCAATAAACATATCTATTTCCTCTTCAAATTCTTCGTTTGGTACATAGCTTGCGTCTCTTTCTTCTTGAGGAATATAGGAAGGGTACGAATTTTTCACCTTTTTTTCGGCCGCTTCAAACACAAGGCTGCAGTGGTGCAAACGGAGTGTATAAAGTACGGCATCGTAGATAACTTCTTGCTTGTTGTATTCGCCAACAAATTGGATATGTACAAATTCTTCTACATTGTCTGGCTCATCGTTCAATTCGTCTTCAAAATAAACAAAAGGCTTTCCCGCCTCTTGGCATTCCAATTTGAGTTGTTCAATTTCGGCAGGGTCGAAACCTGGATTTGTGTGTTTAGCCATATTTTTAAACAGGATGAATGAATAGATTTTGGGTCAAATATAAAAAAATGCCCTCCATTTAGCTAAAAGAGGGCAGGAAAATTATCGAATCATGAGTAATTCTCTGTATTTTGGCAAAGGCCATTCGTCGTCGTCAACGATAAGTTCTAGTTTATCAACGCAGTATCTAATTTCTTCAAAATACGCCTTGATTTTGGTGCTATAAACAACCGCCCTGTCGTAGGTGCTTTCGAGGTTGTTCGCCTCTTTACGCGCCTCGGTCATATCGTCGCAAAGGGTCGTGATTTTAGCCGTATAAATCGAAATTTTCTTGATAATTTCAATCGTTGGGGCATAATACTGTGGGTCGATACCAATTTCTTTTTGTCCTCTTACGTTGTCAACCAACTGTGTTTGGTATTTCAAAGAAGTAGAAACAATGTGGTTAATCGCCAAGTCGCCAATCACCCGTGATTCAATTTGTACCTTTTTGATGTAATTTTCTAACTCAATCTCGAAACGGGCGTGCATTTCGGTCGGATTGAAGATATTATATTTGGCAAACAAATCAATGGCACTGGGGTCGATGTATTTAGCCAAGGCTTCGGGCGTAGTTTTGAGGTTCGACAAACCACGAGATGCCGCTTCGTCCACCCATTCATCCGAATAACCATTGCCTTCAAACAAAATACGTTTAGTTGCTTTCACGTACTTTTTGAGTACTTCTACGATGGCCAATTCTTTTTTGATGCCTTTTTCTAAAATAGCATCCACTTCTTCTCTAAACTTGAAAAGTTGGTTTGCCATGATAGTGTTCAAGATGGTCATCGGTGTTGCCGAATTAGCAGACGAGCCAACTGCTCTAAATTCAAATTTATTTCCTGTAAAAGCAAAAGGCGAAGTACGGTTGCGGTCGGTATTATCGAGCAACAACGCAGGGATTTTATTGATACCCAAACGCAAATATACATTATCTCCTTTTTCAAGCTTAATGTCGTTCAAGTCCGAAAGGTTTTCTAAATCACTCAAAACTTTCGTCATCTCCGAGCCAATAAAAATCGAGATAATGGCTGGTGGAGCTTCGTTTGCACCCAAGCGGTGTTCGTTACCAGCCGTAGCGATAGAAGCACGCAACAAGTCGGCATGGTCGTGTACAGCCTTGATGGTATTGACAAAAAACGTTAAGAAACGAAGGTTTTCTTTAGGTTTTGTCGAAGGACTCAACAAATTGATGCCCGTGTCTGTTCCCAACGACCAGTTGTTATGCTTTCCTGAGCCATTGATGCCTGCAAAAGGTTTTTCGTGAAATAATACCCTCAATTTATGTTTGGCAGCCACTTTGTTCATCAAATCCATGAGCAGGGCATTGTGGTCGCAGGCCAAGTTTACTTCTTCAAACGTGGGAGCTACCTCAAACTGAGCTGGTGCTACTTCGTTGTGGCGTGTACGCACAGGCATACCCAATTTCAAGGCTTCCAATTCAAAGTCAACCATAAAGGCATTGATTCTCGACGGAATAGAGCCAAAATAATGGTCTTCAAGCTGTTGTCCTTTGGCTGGCGAATGCCCAAAAACGCTACGACCAGCCATCATCAAGTCTGGACGAGCGTTGTAAAGAGCCTCATCAACTAAGAAATATTCTTGCTCCGCTCCTAGCGTTACGGTTACTTTAGACACATCACGGTTGAAGTATTCGTTCATTACCTTTGTAGCAGCCTTATCAATCAATTCTATCGACTTCAACAAAGGCGTTTTATAGTCTAAGGCTTCGCCCGTATAAGACACAAATACCGAAGGAATACAAAGCGTAGCTGTGCCTGCCAAGTTTTCCATGATAAAAGCAGGCGAAGAAGGGTCCCAAGCGGTATAGCCTCTCGCCTCGAAAGTAGAGCGGATACCCCCATTAGGGAAAGAAGAAGCATCTGGTTCTTGTTGCACCAAGGCACTTCCCTTAAATTTTTCAATAGCTTTACCCGTGTGAGTTATATCAAAAAAAGCGTCATGCTTTTCGGCAGTTGTTCCTGTAAGAGGTTGAAACCAGTGCGTATAGTGGGTAGCTCCTTTCGAGATTGCCCATGATTTCATGGCGGCGGCAACTTCGTCGGCGGCTTCTCTATCTATTTTTTTTCCATCTTGAATCGCATTCGTAATTTTCAAATATGCTTCAGGACTCAACAACGAGCGCATCACTTCGTCGTTGAACGTATTACTTCCATAGAAATCGGTTACTTTTTCTGCTGGTACTTTTACGGGTACAGTCTGACGAGTCTGTGCCAATTCGAGTGCCTTAAATCTTGCTATCGCCATAAGCTTTGTTAATGATTATTAAATGGTATTTATTAAGCAAAAAATTGTTTTCCAAAAATATACAATAGATTCTTAAAAACATAGTCTAAGGCCAAAGGAATATTTGGAAAGGTTTGATTCATACAAAACGGTGATAATTTGTAGAATTGTAGCGGAAGCGTTTGAATTTCACGTTATTTCTCATAAATATTGTATTATTACATTATTTAGGTATCAATCTAGCAGCCTTTTTTGTTAGAAATCTGTTTTTTTATCTATCTAACGTATAAAAAACAGGCAATAAAAAGTAGTTTTGTAAACTCTTTGTGAAAAAATTGTATATTTCTAATATGTTTATAAAATATTCTGTCTTTTTATTTTATTACAAAATTATATCTTGTATATTTGAATATCACAAAATATAATTTGCAATTAAGGCAAAAATATTATTTTACCGGTAAGTAAATTTCACTGTTTTAATAGTTTTCAGAAAAACACGATTAATTTTGAATCTTTTTTTAATTTTTTTTGTATTTTTCTCATAAAGCACTTTATATTTGTACCAGAATTTAAGAAAAAATTAACTAATCGATAAAAACCAGTTAACTTATCATGGCAAAAGCTAAACTTGAGTACATTTGGTTGGACGGATACAAACCAACTCAGAGCCTTCGTAGTAAAACTAAAATTGAGAGTGATTTTAGCGGAAAATTAGAAGATTGCGGAATGTGGTCATTTGATGGTTCTTCAACAGAACAAGCTCCAGGTGGTTCTTCAGACTGTCAATTGAAACCAGTTTATATTTGTCCAGACCCTGAGCGTTCTTTATTAGGAACTCCTGCGTATTTGGTAATGTGCGAAGTTTTAGATTCTAACGGTTTACCTCACGAATCTAATGGTCGTGCTACAATCGAAGATGATGACAATGATTTCTGGTTTGGCTTTGAGCAAGAATATTTCTTGTACGATTTAGCTACTAATCTCCCTTTAGGTTTCCCTGCAAACGGTTATCCACGTCCACAAGGTCCTTACTATTGCTCAGTTGGTGCTAAGAATGCTTTCGGTCGTAACATCGTTGAAGAACACTTAGAATACTGTCTTCAAGCTGGCTTAAACGTTGAAGGTATCAATGCTGAGGTTGCTGCTGGTCAGTGGGAATTCCAATGTTTCGCTAAAGGTGCTAAACAAGCTGGTGACGAAATTTGGATTGCTCGTTATTTATTGGAAAGAACTTGTGAGAAATACGGTGTTTGGGTTAACTACCACTGTAAGCCTCTTGGTGCTACAGACTGGAATGGTTCTGGTATGCACGCTAACTTCTCTAACACTGTACTTCGTACTTGTGGAAGCAAAGAAACTTACGAAGTTATCTGCGAAGCATTCCGTCCATTCATAGCAGAACATATCGCTGTATATGGTGCAGACAACCACTTGCGTTTGACAGGTAAGCACGAAACTCAGTCTATCGACCAATTCTCATTTGGTGTATCTGACCGTGGTGCTTCAATCCGTATTCCAATCGCTGCTGTACAAAAAGGTTGGAAAGGATGGTTGGAAGACCGTCGTCCAAACTCTGCTGCTGACCCATACAAAGTAGCTGCCCGTATCATCAAAACTGTTAAGACTGCTCAAATCTAATCATAACAGCTATATAAGAAGCCTGTCTGAACGGACAGGCTTTTTTTGTGGCTAATTGATAAGAAATCTATTACCTTTGCGGAAAAATTCATGTTCCGTGCTATATACATTTCGCTTTTTTATTAAATACTTTTTATTCTGGTGGCTTTATTTTGTATTAACAAAAATACTTTTTTTAATTTATCACTACACACAAGCTACCTCTCTTAGTCTTGTTGCTATAGGCAAAATATTTATTTATGGAAGTAGGTTAGACTGGTCATTTTCAGCCTATTTATCTGTAATTCCTTGGCTGGTATTTGCTTTATCGACAAGCCTACCACCCCTCATCCGCCCAAGCCTCAAACGTTGGTTGATTAGCCTTTATACCATTCTTATGGTATTATTGTGCAGTTTTGTCGTAATTATAGACGTAGAACTCTTTAGAAAATGGGGCTTTAGGATTGACGCTACTCCCCTAATGTACCTCTCACATTTGAAAGAGGTATGGGCTTCGGCAAGTTCTTCTCCTTTATTGCTCTTGGTATGGCTTTGGGGGATGCTATCGCTTACGGGTGTGTTACTCTATTTTTGGCTCTTACACAACCGCCGTCCTAGGCCTGTAAAGCAGACAGTTTGGTATGCTTTGCCTATTTATTTATGGGCAATTGCCTTACTGATTATTCCCATAAGAGGTGGCTTACAACTTGCTCCTATCAATCAAAGTAGTGTGTATTTTTCGACCCAACGTTTTGCCAATTTGGCAGCCATCAATCCTGTTTGGAACTTTTTTGATTCTTGTGTCAATCATACGGCTCAACACGATAATCCTTACCAATACTTTGCTCCAAAACAAGCAAAAGCCCTAGTCGATTCTCTTTTTCTCGACACTTCTACCCAAACCCATTTTGTCATAGATACAAGCGTACAACGCCCCAATGTGATTATCATTACTTGGGAAAGTCTTACAGCCAAAGTATTTGACAAAACAGGTGGGACTAGAGGCGTACTTCCACAGCTATCTAGGCTTGCCCAAGAAGGTATCTTGTTTAGCCGATGTTATGCCAGTGGCGATAGGTCCGACAAAGGTTTGGTGGCTTTATTAAGTGCTTTCCCAGCACAGCCAACTACCAGTATTATGACCATACCCCAAAAAACCATTCGCCTGCCTTTTTTAAGTCAGGTTTTCCGTCAACAACACTACACTACGGCTTGGTATTATGGAGGCGAGCCAGAATTTGCCAATATGAAATCTTATATGCTCAATGGGCAATTTCAAAAGCTCGTTACGAAATACGACTTTGCCCCCAAAGACATGAACGCTAAATGGGGTGCACACGACCATGTTGTATTGGGAAGATTACTGAAAGATTGTGCCAAAATGCCAAACCCTTTTTTCGTTAACCTTTTCACCCTCAGCAGTCATGAGCCTTTTGAAGTACCGATGAAGACTTTTTTCAAGGGAACGGACGAGAAAAGTTTGTTTATCAATGCTCATCACTACACAGATGCCAGTTTGGGGGCATTTATTCAAAAAGCGAAGGAACAATCTTGGTGGAAAAATACGTTGATTATTATAGTAGCAGACCACGGGCATCCACTGCCCGAAGAAGCGAGCAAACAAGAAGATTATCATATTCCGATGGTTTGGACAGGAGGCTTATTGAAAGAAAAAGGCTTAATTATCAAGCAAGTATGTTCCCAAAATGACATTGCTGCCACTTTACTGGCTCAATTAAAATTGCCTCGTCAAGCTTTTTATTGGTCGAAGAATATTTTTGGCAACCAATATAAACCTTTTGCTTTCTTCACGTTCAACGACGGTTTTGGTCTAGTGCAAGACAGGCGTTCTTATTGTTTTGACAACGCAGGAAAGCATCTCATAGAATCGACGGGAAAGATTCGTGAAAAAGATTTTAATGCAGGGAAAGCACTTCAACAACAAGCATTCCAAGATTTTTTAAATAAATAGCCTTAACTTTGCAATTGAGATTCATTCTGATATTTATGCAAAATACTGACAATCATACTGATAAAAAGAAGGTAGCCTTTTATACACTAGGCTGTAAACTAAATTATTCGGAAACATCAACTATCGGGCGGATGTTTGAAAATAAGGGCTATCAAAAAGTAGAGTTCAATCAAAAACCAGATATTTTTATTATTAACACTTGTTCTGTGACTGAAAATGCAGACAAGAAATGTAAAAAAATTGTAAAAGAAGCCCAAAAAATTAATCCTGATGGCTACGTAACCATTATTGGGTGCTATGCCCAACTCAAGCCTCAAGAAATAGCTTCTATCGAGGGCGTTGATGCCGTATTGGGTGCAGCCGAAAAGTTTCAGCTTATTGATTTATTAGATGGTTTTGTAAAAGAGCCTTCGCAGACACAGGCAAAGGTTTTCAACAAAAATATCGAAGAGGCTATAGAATATCATACTTCCTACTCGCTCAACGACCGCACCCGTACCTTCTTGAAAGTACAAGACGGTTGTGATTACCCTTGCTCCTATTGTACCATACCTTTAGCAAGAGGTACTAGTCGCTCTGATAGCATTGACAATATCGTAAAAGCTGCCCAAGAGATTGCTGCTAGTGGAGTAAAAGAGATTGTTCTTACAGGTGTAAACATTGGCGATTTTGGCTTACAAAATGGCAAAAGAGTAGCATCATTCCTTGATTTAATCAAGGCTTTAGATGAAGTGGAAGGCATCAATCGCTTTAGAATTTCATCTATCGAACCCAATTTATTAACGGATGAAATCATTGCTTTTGTGGCACAGTCGAAACGATTTGTACCACATTTTCATATTCCGCTTCAATCGGGAAGCAATAAGGTATTGGGCTTGATGAAACGCCGCTACAAACGAGAATTGTATATAGACCGAGTACAGCAAATAAAGTCGTTAATGCCCGATTGTTGCATTGGGGTTGACGTAATAGTGGGGCATCCAGGCGAAACAGATGAAGCTTTCTTAGAGAGTTATCAATTTTTGAATGAACTTCCTATCAGTTATTTACACGTATTTACCTATTCGGAAAGAGAAAACACCCATGCCTTGAGTATTAAGCCTGTTGTTCCTCAAAATAAGAGGGCAGAGCGTTCTAAAATGTTACATATTCTCTCCGACAAAAAGCGACGGGCATTTTATGAATCACAATTAGGCAAACACTTCGAGGTGTTGTTTGAAGAAGACATTGAAAATGGGCAAATGCAAGGATTTACAGAAAACTATGTACGTGTCACAGCCAAATACGACCCTTTATTAATCAACGAAACAAAAAAAGTGCATTTGGTCGAAATTAATGCTGATATGCTCGTAGAAGTACAAGAACTTGAAAATGAATATGAAAGTCATACGCATTAAAACAAAAAAGGCTGTTCAGAATTGAGCAGCCTTTTCTTATAACAAAACAAAACCACAAGAAACCAAACTTGTGGTACAGCAAAGATAAGAAATTTTCTTAGAAAAGTACTACAGTCTAAGCACAAAACTTTAAATTGTTCAATCTAAAACCTGTTTTTTTTCTGCTTTTTGGGCATACTTTGTGCTATATAATTGATACGCTTCATCAGTTCTGTTATAGAACTAACGTTCAGTTCTTCGGCTAACTTCAAGACAATCAAGGCACTTACTTCTGCATCTTCCATGGCGTTGTGGTGGTTGAACTGGTGGTTGAGTTTATTGGTAGCAAGCGTATTAAGACCGTAGCCAGGTTCTCCTTTCCAAATTTTTTTGGCCGACTCTAAAGAACATAACGTAGAAAAGCGAATCTTAGGGATTTCGTATTGCTGCATTACCGCTTGCAGTACCCCAAAGTCAAATTTACCATTGTGAGCTACTAAAGTTGTATCTGCTAAAAAAGGCTTTATTTCGCTCCAAACTTCGTCGAAGGTAGGTTTTTCTTCTAATAACTGTGCCGAAAGCCCATGAACCCTGAATTGATAATATCCTACCTCAAACGGCATAGGACGTATAAGCCACTCTTTTTTTGCTACAATCTTACCATCTATTACCTGCACCACACCCAAAGCACAGGCACTACTCCGAAGATTATTTGCTGTTTCAAAATCAATTGCAGTAAAATTCATTCTTTATTCTCGTCTTTCTTTTATCTCAAATTTTGCAAATATCGTAAAAAACGACCAATCGGCTACCATCATAGAGCAAAAAGCCCTCTGACAATGTCTGAGGGCTTTTTTTCTGAAACAAAACCACAAGAACCATTACTTGTGGTCATGTTTATATATTTATTAATTCCTAAATATTTGCTAAAGATTCGTCGTGTTGAGAAATATCCAAACCAACTCTTTCTTCTTCTTCAGTTACACGCAAAGGAATAATTTTGTCTGTGATAATCAAAAGCAAGTAAGAACCTAAGAAAGCGAAGGCAGATACTACAACCAAAGCAACCAAGTGTTTGATAAACAAAGCAGGGTCGCCAGTGATGAACAAGCCTTGTTCTGTATCTACTACCACACCGTTGATAGCTTTAGAAGCAAACAAGCCTGTAAGAAGCATACCCATCATACCACCTGTTCCGTGGCAAGGGAATACATCAAGTGTATCGTCCAATTTAGAGTTAGCTCTCCAGTGTGCAGCGATGTTAGATACAATCGCAGAAACAGTACCGATAAAGATAGCAGCAGTAACTGAAACGAAACCAGAAGCAGGAGTAATCGCAACCAAACCTACAACGGCACCGATACAGAAACCTAATGCAGAAACCTTACGACCACGAGTTACATCGAACAATACCCATGACAAACCAGCAGCAGCAGCAGCTACGTGTGTAGTAGCGAAAGCTGAAACAGCCAAAGCACCAGCACCTACAGCCGAACCAGCGTTAAAACCGAACCATCCGAACCACAACAAGCCAGTACCTAACAATACGTAAGGAATGTTGGCAGGAGGTAAAATATTTGCTTCAACGTGAGCTTTACGACGTTTCAAGTAGATGGCACCAGCCAAAGCAGCCCAACCAGCAGACATGTGTACCACAGTACCACCAGCAAAGTCAAGCACACCATATTTAAACAACCAACCGTCTGGATGCCAAGTCCAGTGAGCTAATGGAGCATATACTATTACGCAAAACAACACCATGAACAATACAAAAGCACGGAAGTTGATACGTTCTGCCAAAGCACCAGAAATCAACGCAGGTGTGATTACGGCAAATTTCATTTGGAAGAAAGCAAATAAAGCAAATGGAATCGTTGGAGCTAAAGACCAAGGCTTACCATCGAATACTCCTTTGAACATAGCGTATTCTAATGGATTACCCACAACGCCTCCGATTGAAGGGCCAAAAGCAAGGCTAAAGCCGAATAGTACCCAGATAAGTGTAATTACGCCCATAGCAATGAAAGATTGCAACATGGTAGAAATTACGTTTTTGTGGTTTACCATACCACCATAGAAGTAAGCCAAACCAGGTGTCATCAATAATACAAGACCTGAAGAAACTAACATCCATGCCGTGTCACCCGTGTCGATGCCTTCTGTTACGGCAGGACCAGGCGTTGGTACAAATGCTGCTGCAATTGCTACAAGCAACAGCACAATCATGGGAATCCAAGTTGGTTTTTGTTGTGTCATGATACTAAAGTATTTTAGGGTTTATGGAATTGTTTTCAGAGATATTATAATAATATAGAAGGATGAAAACATCCTTCTATATTAAGAGTCTTAGAATTTGTAAATCATTGCCCAAGTCAATGTTGATTGTGATTTTTGGTCTTTACCATCACCATCTACAAAGAAGTTTTTATCATAAGAGTCAACTCTAAATTCAGGTTTTAACAACAAATGACCATCAGCTACAGTGAATGTAGGTGTAATTGTGAATGAGTTCACAGATACGCCAGCTCCACTAGCATCTTTAAGAAGGGTCACACCATCTTTGTTTGAGAATGATTCATAACGAGCACCCAAGCTAAATGTACTAGAGAAATCATACTTAGGATATACCGCAAAACCACCCCAAGTTTTACCTTCTTGCTCTCCTGTTGCAGCATTCAAACCAAACAAGAATTTCTCAGTGATTTGATAAGTAGTTGTCAAGTCCAACAAATTGTATGTTCCAGATGCAGTCAAACCAGTCGCAGGATCTTTTGGGTTACGGTTGATTGTGATACCGTTTACATATACATTCCAACCGCTTACTGGCTGAACAAATACCTGAGCAATTAAGCCTGGCTTGTCATTATTGCTGTAAAGTTGGTCAACACCATTTACAAGACCACCCATCAAAGCAAATTTGTCAGAGAAAGCATAAGCTGCTTTTACACCCACATGATAGAAAGGACCATTGTTGAATAAGTTTGAAAGCGAGTAATGATAGTTCACTGGAGCATCAATTACTTCGTAACCGATATGCGTACCAAACTGACCAGCCGTCAATGTTAATTTATCTGTCGCTTTCCAGTTGAAGTAAGCTTGTTTGATAGCTAAAGAAGTAGATCCAGGAAGACCCAATGGGCCAACTACGTTACCATAGTTTCCTAAGTCAGCGTTTGGACCAAAAGCCAAATCAACTACTACATCTGATTTGCTTGTTGAGTAGCCAATTTTAGTTTGTACTAAACCCAATGAAAAACCAGTCTTTGTATCGAACGCTCTGGCTGTTCCAGATGCACCCGTGTTTTTCATATCTCTTGGGCTATTGAAGTTAGCTAGATAGTATGAATCAATATAGCCCGAGAATGTAAATTTTCCTTTATCTTCTTCTTTATCTTGTGAAAAAGCAGGAATAGCTAAAAACAAAGAAAATAACGCTGTTAATGTTTTTTTCATAATATTATTTGGTTAATTGATTAATAATTAATGCTTGATTACAGTGCAAATATTATAGGTAAAAATCATTAATCCAAATTTTTTAGCTAATTTTTAAACCTATTTTTTGAGTTTTTTCAAAAAATAATCCAAAATAGCCTGATATTCATACGGAAATATTTCAATTTTACGTAAAAAATAACTTTACGAGTTTAATATTCAACATATTTTGTTTTTATAGCAAATAACCAAATATTCTTTGTTTACGATTTCAAGAAAAAATAGTACAAAACCAACAAAAAAGCCCTAGCTTTTCAAAAAGCTAGGGCTAAATGCCTTTCGGCAATAGTACTCAAATAAATTATTCTGCGTGCAACCAAGCCTTTTTGGCAAGCAAGGTTTCTTCGTCTTCCTCAAAGTCTGGGTCTGGTACACAGCAGTCAACTGGGCATACCGCCGCACATTGAGGCTCTTCATGGAAGCCCATACATTCAGTACATTTATCTGAAACTATATAATAAAATTCGTCAGAAACAGGAGGCATTGGCGCTTTGCCATTGATTACGGTACCGTCTTCAAGTTCAACGTTTGTCAATTTAGTACCGCCCCCCCAAGTCCACTCTACGCCACCTTCATAAATGGCTGTATTAGGGCATTCTGGCTCGCAAGCACCGCAGTTGATGCACTCTTCTGTGATAATAATTGCCATAGATTAATCAATTAATGTAAAATGTTATCGTTATAAAGCTACCTGTTTATCATGAATGATTATCGGCATAAATTCAAAATTTACTGATAATAATATTCATAACGGATAACCGACTGCAAATTTAATAAGGAAACACTGAATAGACTACTTTGTTTAAAGAGTATTACAAAAATTTTATTTGCTTGCTTTTGTTTATCTTTGTGAAAACTTTCAGGATTATATGACACTCGAAGCAAGAATTCAGGCTTTTGTAGCCCTTGGTAACTTTCTCAAAGACCCACAAAACGCTACAACGCTCGAACAATGGGCAGATATTGCCCATCATCAAAACAGTTGGTTTACACCCCACCATGTGGCTCAGTCACTCCAAACTATTGCCGATAATTTCCTAACAATCAGTTCCTTACAAAACTGGGCTAATACCTACAATATTCCTTCGCAAGCTTCTGTTTCTCGAAAAGTAGGCGTAGTAATGGCGGGCAATATCCCTGCGGTAGGATTCCATGATTTGCTCTGTGTTGTGATGAGTGGGCATACTTGTGTAGCCAAATTAAGCTCACAAGATACATTTTTGATGCAAGCGTTGATTGGTCAACTGCAAATCATTGCTCCTGCCATACCTATTGTAATAGCCGAGCAACTCAAAGAGGTAGAAGCTATTATTGCTACAGGAAGCGATAATACAGCACGCTATTTTGAATATTATTTCAAAAACAAGCCCCATATTATTCGTAAAAATCGCTCGTCGGTTGCTATTTTGAATGGGCAAGAAACTGTCGAAGACTTTGAAGCACTCGGATATGATATTACGGCGTATTATGGCTTAGGATGCCGCAATATTTCTAAGCTTTATGTACCTACAGGCTATAATTTTTCGCCCTTTTATGATACTATCGAATCGTATGGTGATATTTTTTTACATCATAAATACAAAAATAATTATGACTATAATAAGTCTATTTATTTGGTTAATGGTATAAAGCACTACGACAACGGCTTTTTGGTGCTTACACAGCACGAAAGTTTGGTGTCGCCCATTTCGGTGGTTTTCTATGAAGAATATGCTTCATTGACCGAATTGACAAGCAAAATTGAGCAGCATAGCGATAAAATTCAGTGCATTGCCAGTAAAGACGCTTGGTTTGCATCGAGTGTGGCTTTTGGTAAAACCCAAAAACCTAGCCTTACAGAATATGCCGATAGCATAGATACCATGCGATTCCTTATGGAAGAGGTAAAATAGTATTGCTGTATTTCTACAAAATGTACAATTCGGCAAATCTGTTTTTTCAGCAAGTATAGAAGAACCCCGAAAACTGGTAGTATTTACCAGTTTTCGGGGTTCTTTTTATAAAAATGATGCTGAAATAACCAAAAAAAATGTCCCTTAGCATTTTCCTCTAGCGATAGTGCTGCTCAATTCCTGCCAACAAATACACCAAAGGAGCGTTCCAATTAATCGCTATTTCGTTAGAAGCAAACGAACAAACGTGGTCGCTATAAGATTCGTCTGCTACTGACGAAGGATAGGTACAATGGTCTTGTTGCGAAGGATTAGGCCCTCCTACCAAAAGACCAGGAATGGGGGCTTTGACGTTATCCGCCTCTGAAAGCCTGTGATGCGGATGCAAGGGCGATTTATGACCAATACCCGTTAAAAAACAATATCCTGTTCCGTTTCTTCCCAATAAATAATCAAGATTTGCCAACGCCGCATCAAAATATTGATGTTCTTTTGTCAGCCGAAACGCCTGCAATAATACAATGGCTTGGTTTGCAGCATGGGCTGTACTTCCCCACATAAAATCGCTCGTAGTTTTACCAAAAACCGTGTGATAGAGTTGCTTTTCTTGCCCAACGAGTAAGGCATCTGCTATGGCGAGTAATTGCTTTTGACATTGATTCAACACAGTAGCAAGTTTTGGCAACACAACTGGGGCATTTTTCAATAAGGTATAATAACCCAAAGCTTGCACTTGGTTCCAAGTAGGAATAGGCATCGATTGCTTGAGTGTTTTTGGCAGCATCTGAGCGTATTCTTCTTGCTGTGTCAATACGTACAACTCCGCACTAGCCCAAAACCATTCGTCGTCTATTTGCTTATCTTCGTAGCCTCCTGTTGTAATGGCTGGTGCAAATGTCTTGCTGTTTGCATCTTGCGTATAATATACATGGGGGTTGGCGGTAGCCCATTGCCATGCTTTGATGGCAGCTTGTTGGCACGAATCCGCTAAATAGGGCAAATTTCGGCCGTAAGGTTTTAATACCCTAGCCGCTTGTGCCATTACTGCGGCAAAGTCTAAACTAGCAATGGTATTTTTCTGTACCACATATCTTTCTTTCGTTGCCTCGGCAGGCATAACCATCCCATCGAAAGCCGCATTGGTGAGTTTGTGATACACGCCCCCATCGGCAGGGTCTTGCATGGTGAGCATCCAACGCAAATTCCATAAGATTTCGTCGAGCATATCAGGCAGGGCATTGCGACTTTCTGGAATATTGAGCGGCATTTGTTGTACCACCAAAGGATAGTCTTCGAGTGTAGCAAGTAATGTACCCATTGTGATTCCCGAATTGACAATATATTTATTATAATCTCCTGCGTCGTACCAACCTCTAGGAGAGGCAATTTTTGTTCCAGCAGGACGTGCCGCACTGGCAGCCGAAGCGTGTACAATCACTTGGGTGTCGGGATGCCCCATTTTTCTTGCCCATTTGCCTGCGTATTGTTTGGGTAATGCCGTAGAAGCACGCTGAAAATAATATCCTTTCATGGCCGCTCGCAACGCTTGCTCATGCACCTTTGGAGCAATGACAAACGGGTACGAATAGCCCAAAGATGGCACATAGAGATAATATTTCCCTTGTTTTTGTACGCTTGAAAAATCAGCCAATTGGGTGTATTTTTCGGAAAAAGGACTTTTGATAGCACCTGCCAAGGTACTGCTAAAAACGGTATCATGGCGAGTCGCCTCAATGACGTAAAATCGCTCAGTATTTTTTCCTGTGATAATAGCATGTTTGGTAGCTTTAGGGTAAAAACCTACTTGATTGAGCCGAATGGCTTCTGTGGCTTGTGCCATCGTTGCTTTGCTATAACTACACAACAGTAGTAGGGCAAAGCTTAATTTTTGCATGAAATTCATCTATTTTCTTTGTTTTTTGAAGGGTTTGCAGGCTTAAAGTTACACTTTTTGATAAAAGTGCTTATCCAGTTTTGGCTTTTTTAGCAGAAGTATATAAGAAGATTTAGAAGAAAAACAAAAAGCGGAACATCGCTGTTCCGCTTTTGTACCCAGGGCCGGAGTCGAACCGGCACGAGTGTAACCTCATTGGTGTTTGAGACCAACGCGTCTACCGATTCCGCCACCTGGGCTTCATCAAACGAGTTGTTGTTTCGTTTTCGTGATGCAAAAATAGAGGATTAAAATTAGCTGTGCAAATGTAAAATTTAAAAAAAATAAAACTTTTTGCTAACAGTCACTTTAAGCCTCTGACTATGAAAGCACTATAAAACCTTTATTTTTTCATATTTTTTTATTCATAACGCAAGGCATCAATGGGGTCGAGCTTTGAAGCCTTGTGTGCAGGATAAATACCCGACGATAATCCTACAATGACACAAACCAAAATACCGACCATCATCCATAGCCACGGAAAAATAAAGCTAGACGTTCCGCCCATCAACCCTCCAGCAATGAGGTTTCCGATAGGAATGGCTAAAACTAAACCGCCTAATCCGCCCAAAATACAAATCACAATGGCTTCAATCAAAAATTGTGTTCTGATGATACGAGAGGTAGCTCCCAAAGATTTTCGGATGCCTATTTCTCTGGTTCTTTCTGTCACCGACACCATCATAATATTCATCAACGCTATCGCTGCTCCTAATAAGGTGATAAAGCCAATGCCAAAACCACCCATACGCAATACGCCTGTGATACTTTCCGACTGTTTTGCCAACGAATCGGAGCGTTCTACCGTAAATGAATCGGGTTGCCCTAGGCGGTCTTGGCGAACAATCCGCATCACCCCTCTGGCTTCTTCCATGATATTTTCTACGTCTTTGATATTAGGAACAGACGTTACAATATCGAACGTTAGGCTACGACCTTGGGCCATTTTTCGGCCCGTTTCTAAAGGCACAAATACCACTCGGTCGTCGCCTCCACCCATAAAACTCCCTTTTTTTTCGAGTAAACCTATCACTTTATATTTCCCTCCAAGAATCGTTATTTCTTCGTTGAGTGGATCCACATTTTTATCAAAAATCTGATTTACAACATCTATCCCAAGAATACAAACATTGGTAGCGGCCGTCAAATCATTGGCAGAAAACTGTCGCCCACGGGCAATTTTATAGCCTTTCATGTCTAAATAATTATCATCTAAACCTATCAAGCGGGTATTAGGATTGGTTTTTTTAGACGCATATTTGATTTCGGCATTCATCGTCACATTCGATTTCATGCCAATCACTGCCGACTTACCAAAACGAGCTTTGTACATTTTGGCTTCACGGTAGTCGATAGGTGGATAATTTCGTTCTTTTTCGCCTTCTTTTCTGATTTTAAACACATCTCTGTTGCGAATATCAAAAGAATTAGCACCCAAGCCCGAAAAGCTATTATCAACCGAACTCTGAATACCGTCGATGGCCGTCAGAATACCAACCAACGCTGTGATACCAATGGCAATAATCATGGCTGTCAGAACGGTTCGTAGCATGTTGGCTTGAATCGAACGCAGGGCTTCTCGGATATTTTCTAAATAATTCATGTATTTGATGAATAAGCTGATATGGATAAAAATATGCCAATTTGCAATTTTTTCTTGTAATTTCGTTATAATTACACTGTTTTGTCTTGCTTTTGGGCAACAGCAAATTTAGTTCTGGAATGGTCAAATACTCAAACCAATGAAACGTCTTATATTTCCGTTTATCATATTTTTTCTTTGTAGCACAAGGCTTTTTGCTTCGTACATCTTGATTCCGATGGACGAAACCCAAAAAAATCATCTCAAAGCATACGGCATTGCCTATTGGATTTTGAAAACCCACGAAACCGAAGTAGAATGGTTGCTCAATTACCGAGGGGGTGCTTTTATGACGGTACAAGCCCAAAAATTTCAGAACGAACTGGTCGTTCGGGGGGTTAGTTATGAAGTGATTTCGGATGCCGACGCTGCCAATATCAGGGCTGAACTGAGCAGTCCTAGCGTAAATATGGACGTAGTGAAGCTACAAAAACCGCCTAAAGTAGCGGTGTATTCGCCCAAAACCGCCCAACCTTGGGACGATGCCGTAACCCTCGCCATGACTTACGCAGAGATTCCTTACGACCTTATTTTTGACGAAGAAGTGCTTGACGGAAAACTGCCCGAATACGATTGGCTGCATTTACATCATGAAGATTTTACGGGACAAATGGGTAAATTCTGGAACCAAAACGGGCAAACTTGGTACCAAGCCCAAGTGCGAGAAGACCGTAAAAATGCCGCCAAATATGGCTACGGCAAGGTTTCTGAACTGAAATTGGGCGTTGTAAAGAAAATCCGTGACTTTGTGGCAGGCGGAGGCTATATGTTTGCCATGTGTACCGCTACCGACACCTACGACATTGCTTTGGCAGCCGAAGGACTCGACATTGTGGATAATTTTTATGACGGCGACGGCTACGACCACAAAGCTAACGATAAACTCAATTTTGAAAACACCTTTGCATTTCAAAATTTCGAGCTTATTTTTCATCCACAAGTCATAGAATTTTCGTCTATCGAAGCCTATCCTAGCAACGAAAGACCTGTATCGGAAAGCAACGATTATTTTAATTTATTTCAATTTTCGGCCAAATGGGACCCCATCCCTACCATGCTTACCCAAAACCACGAAAACACCATTCATGGCTTTATGGGGCAAACCACTTCGTTCAAAAAATCGCTTATCAAACCCGAAGTAACCGTCTTAGGCGAAAACCGCTCGCTAAACGAAGCTCGTTATATTCATGGAACATTCTTGAAAGGTTTTTGGACGTTTTACAGCGGACACGACCCCGAAGATTACCAGCACTTTGTCAATGAAGAACCCACCGATTTGAACCTTCATCCCAACTCGCCAGGCTACAGACTTATCTTAAACAATGTGCTGTTTCCAGCAGCCAAAAAGAAGAAACAGAAGACTTGAGAAATAAGAGTAAGTGCCAGACGGCACACCTAAAAGGTTATTAAGTAACAACAACCTGAACGTTTTTACCCAGTACTTGAAATATACGAGTAATTTCTTCATAGGTTGGGCTTTTTTCTCCATTTTCAATACGAGAAATAGTAGATTGAGGAATACCTGTGAGTGTAGCTACGTACTCTTGTTTGTAACCTTTGCTTTGACGGTATTTTTTTATAAGTTCATTAATCTTCATGAGCTGTAGGGTTTTTTATATATTATTTTGGATAATAATCGGCACTAATATACGAAGAAGGTAAAATCCCACCAAACAATTTTCGTCTTTTATTTTATGCAAATACGCATAAAATTTAGGCATTCGTTTAAGTATTTTGTATTATTTAATTCGTTTATATTTGTTCGTTGAGTGATAACAAATACTTACTCGACAATACCTATTTTTTTAACAAACCCCCTATTTCATGAAAACCCACCAAAAATCATACGCCATTATTATTTATATTGTTCTTCTACTCTGGGGATGCAGTAAAGAAGAAACGAGCTTATATGACTCGGCGGGCGTAGCTACCAAATTGCCTCATCTCTGGAAAACTCCTATTAGCCCAGATAACAATACTTTAGCAGATAAC
>JACCDR011770774.1_pt1 | contig 41788 bp, 36 predicted proteins | sample 7446431 | NCBI WGS metagenome assembly JACCDR01 (sample SAMN15323443, study PRJNA562643) | freshwater metagenome | isolation source: river surface water | place: USA:Blue River Watershed | collected 2017-08-17
GAGATCCTAAGTGGAAGGAGAGGGATTATATGATCGTATCAAACGGTCACACATGTCCGATTCTTTATGCGACACTTGCACACGCGGGATATTTTCCAATTGAAGAATTGATGACCTTACGAAAGTTTGGTTCTCGTCTCCAGGGTCATCCTCATCGACACATGGCTCCGTTTATTGAGACGAGTTCAGGTCCTCTTGCATCAGGTCTATCGCAGGCCGTGGGTATGGCAATTGCCGATAAGATGGATAATGGCAAAATTCCGCAGCGAAATTTCTATGTGATTTTGTCTGATGGTGAGCATGATTCGGGACAAACATGGGAGGCAGGTCTTCTTGCTGCAAAAGAAAAGCTAGGAAGTATTATTGCGATTCTTGATCGAAATAATATTCAGATTGATGGATATACTGAAGATATTCTCCCGCTCGGTTCGCTTTACGAAAAATACAAAGCATGGGGCTGGCACGTTCAAGAGGTTGATGGTCACGACGTAATCGCGCTTGTTGATGCGATTACCAAAGCAAAGGCTGCGTTCGATAAGCCTTCTATGATTGTTGCTCACACTATTCCTGGAAAAGGCGTAAGCTTTATGGAAAATAGATACGAATGGCACGGCGCTCCGCCCGATCTCATCGATGTAAAAGGAGCTCCTGAGAAAGGTAAACAGCTTGAGGAATCACTAAGTGAAATCGACAGAACAATTGAGCGACTCAAGAAAGAAGTCGCAAGCTACTCAAAAATAATATAAAGCAAGTAAAAGCAATATCATGCCACTTAATCAAAAATTAAAACTTAATCCGAAACTCTTCGACAAAGATGTCGAGCAAGTGCCAATTCGAAAAGGTTTTGGGGAAGGTCTTTTGATTGCAGGAGAAAATGACAAACGAGTAGTTGGTGTATGTGCAGATCTTACCGAATCGACACAGATGAATCTTTTTAAGGAAAAATTTCCTGAACGATTTGTGGAGATCGGCGTAGCTGAGCAAAATATGGCGTCAGTTGGTTCTGGTCTTGCGGCGATGGGGAAGATTCCTTTTATCACATCTTATGCGGCATTTAACCCTGGTCGAAATTGGGAACAAATTAGAACAACGATCGCGTACAATGATCAAAAGGTGATTATTATTGGTTCGCATGCTGGTGTTTCTGTAGGTCCAGATGGAGGAAGTCACCAAGCGACTGAAGATATTGCAATTATGCGAGTGATTCCGAATATGGCTGTTATTGCTCCAATCGATTCAATTCAGGCGAAGATGGCAACTATAGAGTCTGCAAAAGACTCAATCAAAACTCCTGTTTATATTCGTCTTGCACGAGAGAAAACACCCGTAGTGACAACTTCAGAAACTCCTTACGAATTTGGTAAAGCACAAAAGCTATTTATTCCAAAAACAGGAAAAGCAGACGTGACATTTTTTGTAACCGGATCACTTGTATACAACACTCTTGTAGCAGCCCAAAACTTAGAGGCGCGAGGAATAAATGTATCCGTAATTGCAATCCATACAATTAAACCACTTGATGTGAATGTGGTTGTTGAAGCTGCGATCGAGTCCGGAGCTGCTGTCACTGTAGAAGAGCATCAGACTGCAGGGGGATTTGGTAGTGTGATTGCTGAGGCGCTTGCCGCCCACCATCCAACCCCGATTGAATTTGTCGGTGTAAAAGACCTTTTTGGACAGTCAGGAACTCCTGCTGAACTTATCGAGCATTATGAAATGGGCTTTAGTGCAATTCTTGAAGCAGCAACAAGAGTACTCAAGAGGAAGGCTAAATAAGGTAATCAACAAGCATAGATATTATCTCTTGGATTCTGTCCTTGCTAATATTTACTCGTGGAGCTAGTTCGAGAGTAGTTTTCAATTGAGCATCCATTATTTTTATCGAATCAAGAATCTGTGCGCTAAGTGTGGTGTCTTTTGCCTGATCCTCCAAATCAATTTTTCCTCTTACATATTCAGATATAAAAACAGCTAATCCTATTTCATCTTTTGAGAGGTTTGGAAATGCTCCTTCTAGTGCTTCGTAGGATACTTTTATATGTTTGCTTATATTGCTTCTATAAATATCAGCAATCGGCTGAATTGCAGTTTGGAACTCTCTAATCTCGTGATCATGCTCTACCTGTTCTGGTGTAAATTCGGCATGATCTTCATCACTTGAAAATGCTCGATCGGTCGCTTCCGCGAGTGATTCTGAAAAAACACGACGATCTTGATCTGTGTACGTATCTGATGCAATTTTTTGTACCGCTTCTTTTATGAGCTTCTGAAGCACATCCGTGTCAGGAGTTGGTGAGTTTGTTGACTGACTATTTGTATCTTTTAAAAAGTTTCTGTACTGGTCCGTAAGATTAAAGATATCATCTACAATTTTCTTAAAATCTTGCATCTTTGCTTCAACTTCAAATACTTGGTAATTACCAGCTGTTTTGTATCTACCCAAACAACCTTCTCTGAAAATATTAAAAACCTTCTTCTTAATATAAAGTTCTACTTCTTGTGGGTTCGAATAATCACGCAAACTGAGCATTAATTCCACGTACTCATATATAGTAGAAGCAAGTTCCGGACTAGATTCTTGTAGACTTGTAAATGCTTCTTTTATACCATCGCGATATGCGGATCCTGCGACATTATGTTCAAATGTTTCGTCATTCTCGTCGGTCTCGTCTATCTCATCGCCGAGTTCACTAAGTGTTGTATCAAGTGAGACAAAGATAGCTTTTCGGTATTCTTTCTTAAGGTGTTCGGAAGTAAGAAAATCTACTATTTCCAAAATAGATTGTTCACATTTCAACAGTTCGTCCTTTAGTGTGGCGGTACGATCTGAATTCTGTCCTTCATGTAATTCAGAAACCAATAGTCCATAGTCGGAGAGAAGTGCGATAAAACTTCTAATTTTCCCCGACAGGTACTCGAAGTATTTTAAAGCGGTTTCTTTTTTTACTTGATCATCCTCAACACTAAGGTGGTCGTTTTTCACTTCATCCAAATCTGAGTGTAAAGTTAGTTCTTCACGGATATCGGTTTCGAAATCATCTAAATAAAACGATCTTTCTTCTCCGACTGCGTCGATAAAGCTGGAGCACTTTTTTGCAACAGACATCTCTTCGGATGAAAGTCCTAGAAGTAGTTGGTCAATATCTCGAGGAATAAAATTTTTGTCGTTCTCTCGTAATCCGGCACTCTCGATTCGTATCATAGCCTATTCCAAAAACTTAATATTCCAATCTTTAGGTGCTCGTGCAAGCCATTCAAGAAGACCGGCTTCACTAAGGAGTCCTTTTTGGGCGCCAATACACTGACATACTGACATTGAGTTGATAGATGCCCACTTCAGTGCTTCTTCTTCAGTTTTTCCTTTGGCTATTGCGACTGCAAATGTTGACGCAAATGCATCGCCCGCACCAGTTCTTTCGTATGGAGGTTTTGGATCTGGATATGCTTCGAGGTAGATTGTCTTGTCGTCCATGAGTGTGTATGAGCCATCTGGTCCGTCTGTGATAACGGGAAGTACCGGTCCAAGTTTTTTCATTTCACGGAGAAGTGTCGGGAGGTGTCTGCTTTCGGTATTCAAAATCTGCTGTGCCTCTTCGACGTTACAGAAGAAAATATTTGTCCGTGCATAGATTTCTTTCAAAACTTCTACACCGAGTTTGATTTGGAAGGTTCCTGGTTGGAAAACAAGCTTCACATTTGGATGTTCGTTGAGATATCGAGCGATTTCGTGATGAAATTCAGTTGATGTATCGCCAAGAGAACTGAGATACATCCATTTTGGTTCCTCGAGGTGAGACGGAAGGGCATAGGGGAATATTTCGTGCTTAATGAGGATTGTTCGGTCATCCTGATACCAAAGTACGTAGTGATAGTTTGTGGTGAGATGTTTGTGGGAAGAAATATAGTGCGTACCAACTTTATCTTTCTTGAGATGATCGATGCATTCTTCTCCATTTTTGTCTGCTCCAACATGTGCGATGAGAGAAGAAGATATTCCGAGTCGGGCTGCCGATACCGCTGCGTTTGCACTGTTACCGACAGCAGGAACGATTTCAGCAAATTCGAAAGGGAGCTTTACGCCATAGTCCATAGCGATTTCTTTATGGCCGTGTTCGTTTGTAGTGATATGGGCTTCTTTTAGTCGGATGAATGCGTCGATAACGATATCACCAATCGCTACGAAGTCTGATTTATGTGAAAACATGGGGTTATTTTATCACCTGGCTTAAGACATATCTATGGGGATTTGCTAAGGCTCGGGGAAAGTTGTTCTGATACAATAGATCTATATAAATAAATATGATAACCATGACAGCAGTCCCAACACTACGAGAAGCAATACTCAAAGCACGATCAGAAAAGAAGGCGATAGGACATTTCAATATTTCAAACCTCGAAGCATTTCATGGTATTTACCGAGCTGCAAAAAAACTCAATGTTCCTGTCATTATCGGTGTATCTGAAAAAGAGCGAGATTTCGTGGGTGTCGGGGAAGTGGTGGCGCTTGTTCGTCAAATAAGAGAAAAAGAAAACTTTCCAATATATCTTAATGCTGACCACACATATTCATTTGAACGTGTAAAAGAGGCGATTGATGCGGGGTTTGATGCAGCAATTTTTGATGGCGCACAGCATTCTTTCGAGGAAAATGTTGCCGCAACAAAAAAATGCGTGGATTATGCTCGACAATATACAAAGGAAACTGGGCGAGATGTCCTTATTGAAGCCGAGCTCGGGTATATTGGTGTATCTTCAAAGCTTCTTGATGGAGTACCCGAAGGAGTGGGTACAGACCCTGCATCTCTTACATCAGCGCAAGAGGCATTGGACTTTGTACAACAAACAGGAGTAGACCTATTTGCGCCGGCGGTGGGAAATATTCACGGCATGCTCAAGGACGTTCCTAATCCTCGACTCAATATTGAGAGAATTACGGAAATTACCGAAACAATTCCTCAGGGACTTGTACTTCACGGAGCCTCGGGAATTCTTAGTGAAGATTTAGAGAATGCTGTTAAGGCAGGTATTGCTATTGTTCACTACAATACAGAGCTTCGAGTTGCGTATAAAAATACTCTGAAGGATGTTCTTGAGAAAAGCGGTGACGAGATAGCTCCATACAAATATCTCGAGTCTTCAGTAGAAGCTGTAGAGGCGGTTGTGGAGGAGAAGCTGAAGACAATGAACCATCTATCTTAGTAAGAAAAAATAGTGCAGAACTGTTTTACACTTTTTGTGTTCGTGTGTTAAAATTTCACTATGTCGGACATTCAATTTGACGAACCTCAAATCCACTATCAATCACGGACAATTCTCGGAGAGCCGCAAACTCCATCTGTGATTAAATTTATTCTCAAAAAAGGTCTCGCGCGTGATGAAAAACATGCCACAAAGATTGTGATGATTGCAATTGGTATTATGTTTCTCATTTCAATTATTTTGTTTATCAATTATGTAAGCCCATCGGAAGCGAATGTATATTATTCTGGTTCGGGAAAGTAATTATTAAAACAAAATGAAGCGATCTTTTCTATCTAAACATCACAAAAAAACAACGTCAGGATTCACTCTAATCGAACTTCTTGTGGTGGTTGCAATTATCGCTCTTCTTTCTACTGTAGTACTTGCAAATGTTGGCTCTGCTCGGGCAAACGGGCGAGATGCAAAGAGAGAGGTTGAGTCTCGAAGCATGATGAACGCGATGTATATCTTTGCAGCAAAACACAATGGGTATGTTCCGTACGATGGTGTTTCTGGTGACAACGGTACACTTTCGGGTGTGTCCCTTTCAACATACGGATGTGATTCGAATGGAACACCGGGATCAAATCGTGCCGAAACACTACAAAACTTAGAGAATGCTATTGTTTTAAGTGGTTCTGCTCCAGAACTGCCGCTCGACCCACGCAATAATGGTGGTTTTTGTTACGCATATATATCTGGACCAAGAGTAGGTACGGTGAATGGTCGAGATGTAGCAGAGTCAGGCAGTTTTTACTTTATCGCTGAAACGAGGCGCTGTGGTGAATATAATCGTAAGATAGGCGTTTCGGTCGGAAAACAAAATATCGAGATATACAATGCTAGTGGTTACCCTGGGGAATTGAATAATATCCTCAATACAGGATGGCAGTATTGTGATGGGGGTTCAGGATCAGCAGGGTAAGCCGATCCTCTATAAAGATTCGTTTAGGGCAGAAAGGGTTGCATTCCTACCTAAAATATGGATAATTCACGACCTATGTTAAAACTCGAAATCAAAAAACGAGAAGGCACAGCCGCAAAGTCACGAAGCACAGGGATGATTCCGGGTGTTTTCTATGGTCCAAAGGCACCTTCAACATCAATAGAAGTTAATGGGAGTGAATTTAAAAAAGCTTTCCGAAAGGCGGGTGAATCAACAATTGTAACTCTTACAGGAGTAGATGAAGAGCACGATGCACTTATCCACGATGTAACACGAGATCCTATTTCAGGCGACGTGACACATGTAGACTTTTATGTAATTGAAAAAGGTAAGAAGGTTCAGGTACATACACAGCTTGAATTCGTTGGCGAAGCTCCAGCGGTTAAAACTCTCGGAGGTATCCTTACAAAAGTTATGCACGAAGTTGAAATCGAAGCTCTTCCAAAAGATCTTCCACACTCAATCGAGGTTGATATCTCATCGCTCGTTGACTTCGATAGTCAGATTAAGGTTTCTGATATCAAGCTTCCAGCTGGAGTATCTATCCTTTCAGATGCTGATGAAGTAGTTGCTCTCGCTTCTAAGCCTAAGGAAGAAACTGATGAAGTTGCAGCTCCAATCGATATTGCAAACATCGAGCTTTCGGTAGAAAAGGGTAAGAAGGAAGAAGAAGAAATCCCAGCTGCTTAGTGGACTAGATTTTCTTAGAAAGTATGGCAAAAACGGAGTAAGGTATTAAACCAAACTCCGTTTTTTGCTATAATAATCGGGCATGGATATTAAATCTTTGAAAAAGTATCTTGGAGTTTTTATTATTGCTGGAGCATGTGTGTTTGTTCTTGCAAATGTACCTACTGTACATGGCCAGACTTTGGATTGTAGTAATCCGGCCAACCGAGAAACCTGCCTTGCAGAGCTCGCAAAGACAGAGCAAGAGATCACAAACCTCAACAGTCAGCTTGAGGCCAAAAGAAAAGAAGGGGCATCAATTAAACGAGATAAAGATATTATCGATCTTCAGATTCAGGCAGCAAAACTTAAAATTAGACAGCACGATCTCGCTATTGGTAAGCTTGGTAAAGAAATTGAAACAAAAAATAACAGCATTACCGCACTTACAGACAGAATCTCAAGAGGGCGAGCCTCTGTATCTGAGATGATTGCTAAAACAAACGAGCTTGATCAATACTCAATCGTTGAGGTGATGCTTTCAAATAAAAATCTCTCAGACTTCTTCGTCGACGTCGATTCTTTTGCATCTATTCAGGATTCAATGAAGACAGAACTTGAAGGTATTAAAAAGGCAAAGAAAGAGACCGAAGAAGCAAAGAAAGAGCTTGATGAAAAACGAAATGAAGAAATAGATACGAAGCAGGATGCGGAAGCGCAGAAGAAGCTTGTGGAAAAAGCTGAGGCTGAGAAGCGAAAATTGTTGAGCATTAACGAAACAGAGCAGAAGACCTACCAGGCAGTAATTGCTGATAAACAAGCGAAAGCAGCAAAGATTCGAAACTCACTCTTCCAACTCCGAGATGCTGCATCAATCAAGTTCGGCGACGCTGTAATCCTTGCAAAACGAGCGAGTGAAAAGACGGGTGTAAGAGCTGCGTTTATTCTCGGTATCATCCAGCAGGAAAGTAACCTCGGACAAAACGTTGGCTCTTGTTATCTCTCAAGCGAGAAGGGAAATGGTGTCCGAATTAGTAATAATCAGGCGATAAGCAATGTTATGAAGCCTGGAAGAGATGTTGAGCCATTTATGACAATTACATCTGAACTCGGACGAGACCCATTCAAAACTCGTGTGTCATGCCCATTCCAGGTTGGGTATGGAGGTGCGATGGGGCCGGCGCAGTTTATTCCATCAACATGGATGTCTATGAGAACAAAAGTGGCAGGACTTCTCGGGAAGACAACTGCTGACCCTTGGAATCCAGAAGACGCATTCATGGCTTCAGCGGCATACCTTTCAGAATTGGGCGCTAAATCAGGCTCATACACAGCAGAGCGAAATGCAGCGTGTCGTTACTATTCAGGAAGAGCTTGTGGCGGTAGTAATGCGTTCTATGGTAATCAGGTAATGAATCGAGCGACAGCTATTCAAGAGAACATCGAATTCATTCAAAACAACTAACACTTCCTAAAATGGCTCAACAGGGGCTTATATACGGTAGGTTTCGGGTTGCAATTTAGAGTTTATATGATATATTGGCACAATCATGAAAGCAGATATTCATCCAAAATATAACGAACAGACAGTATTCACATGTGCTTGTGGAGCTACTTTTACAATGGGCTCAATCAAGGATAAAGTAGCAGTTGAAATTTGCTCTAAGTGTCATCCATTCTATACAGGTCAGGAAAAGGTTCTCGACACAGCTGGACGACTCGATAAGTTCAACGCTCGACGATCAAAAGCAACTGTTGCTCCAAAAAAGTCAGCAAAGAAATAACCATTCTTATAGAAAAAGGCCGATACCAATCGGCTTTTTTCATTGCATGATAAAATAATCACCATGGCATTCGATCTCGACGAACTAAAAAAAGATCATAAGACAAGTTTCTTTGCGTTTGAACTTGAGAGACTTTACGCTGCAAAAAAAGAAGTTGAAGTTATGGCGGCAGACCCAGCGATGGCGGATATGGTTAAGGAAGAGATGGTATCGCTTGATGCACAAATCAAAGGCTTTGAAGAACAGCTAGAAAATATCCTGAAGGCAGAAGAACAAGAGCTCGAATCTCCATCTGAGCTGATTCTTGAAATTAGAGCGGGGGTAGGAGGGGATGAAGCGGCGTTATTTGCTCACGATCTCGCAGATATGTATCGAAAGTATGCTGTAATGAAAGGGTGGGGAGTAAAAGAAGTGGATATTTCTGAAAACCTCGTCGGTGGCTACAAAGAAGCCTCTTTTGAGATTTATGGAAAAGGGGTTTATGACCTCCTTAAATACGAAACGGGCGTACACCGAATTCAACGAATCCCATCAACGGAAAAAGCTGGCCGAGTACACACTTCAACTGCATCAGTCGCTATTCTTCCTATTCGAAAGAAGGTGACAATTGTTGTTCCGCCGTCAGATATCGAAATGGAACTTTCGCGATCTGGAGGTGCGGGAGGTCAAAACGTAAACAAGGTAGAAACTGCTGTTCGACTTATCCACAAACCGACGGGCGTTGATGTTCGATGTACATCTCAGAGAAGTCAGCTTAAGAACCGAGAAATGGCTATGCAGATTCTCTTGTCAAAACTCGAACAGTTGAAGATCGAAGAAGAAGAGCGAAAATTTGCCGCTGATCGAAAGGGGCAGATTGGTACTGCGGATCGATCTGAAAAGATTCGAACGTACAACGTTCTTCAAGACCGAGTAACTGACCATAGAATCAAGGAATCTTGGCACAATATTGAGTCAATTTTCCTTGGATATATTGATAAAATTGTTACAACGGTGACCGAAAGAATGACCTCTGGACAGGTTGCCGAAGGAGGATCAGCAGACGACGACGAATAAAAGGCCTTGTTAGGCCACGTTATTGTCGTTGATGCCTATTGTTTTCCCCAGAATCCTATGATAGTATCGACCCCACATATGTCAGTAAAAACAGATAACAAAAAAGGCGGAGTAGATGCAATGTTTAAGGCAGGTGCTCATTACGGCTTCGTAAAATCACGAAGACACCCAAGTATTAAGTCATTTATCTTTGGTGTTAAGAACCGAATTGAAATCTTTGACCTCGAAAAAACAGAAGCACAGCTCGATAAAGCTCTTGAATTCGTAAAGTCTATTGCAGAAGCGGGTAAGCCTATCCTCTTTGCATCAGGAAAGAGTGAATCAAAAGAAATTGTTAAGAAACATGCTCAGGCAACTAATGTTCCTTTCGTAGCGGGACGATGGATTGGTGGAACTTTCACAAACTTTAGTGAAATCAAGCGACGAATTGAAAAACTCCTTACACTCCGAGTTCAGAAAGAACGAGGTGAACTTAAGAAGTACACAAAGAAAGAACAGCTCATGATTGATCGAGAGATGGAAAAACTTACATCTATGTTCGATGGTCTCACATCAATGGTTGGTCTCCCAGCTGCGCTTTTCGTAGTTGATTCAAAACGAGAACACATTGCTGTTGCTGAAGCTAAAGAAAAGGGTATTCCTGTAGTTGCTCTCTGTGGAGCTGACTGTGATATCTCACTTGTTGATTACCCGATTGTTTGTAATGACTCTGCAACATCTAGTATCGAATTCTTCGTATCAAAGATTGCTGAAGCTTATTCTGCTAATAAGCGAGTTGCGACAACTGAAGTAAAAAAGTAAAATAAATTACTGTTGAACGGGTATAGGACTCCTTACTCCGCTCATGACTCATTATTTAATCAAAGTATTTAATTCGACGAATTTTATGACTGCAATTTCAATAGAACAGGTTAAGGCTCTTCGAGAAAAAACAGGTATCTCTGTTGCTCAGTGTCAGAAGGCGCTTACAGAAGCTGGTGGAGATGAAGCTAAGGCTCTCGAAATTCTTCGAACAAAGAGTGCTGATGCTGCGGCAAAGAAAGCCGACCGAACTCTTGCGGCAGGCTCTGTAGCGACTTATTTACATTCTAACGGATCAATTGGAGCTATGGTGCTCTTAGCATCAGAAACTGATTTCGTATCAAATAACGAAGAGTTTAAGACCCTTGCGCGTGATATTGCTATGCAGGTATCTGCAACAAATCCTGAGACAAAGGATGCTCTTATGGCTGAACAGTTCATTAAGAATCCTGACTTTACAATTGGTCAGCTTGTTGAGGGTGCTATTCAGAAGTTTGGAGAAAAAATTGAAATCGCACAGTTCGTGCGATACTCTGCAACTCAGTAGTTAATCTATCTTTATGATTGTTTCATCTATTATATTCGTCATATCCGTCATTATTCTTGTGCTGATGTGGCGAGTGAAGAGTCTTGAATTGTCCACCGGACAGCCGCACAGCATTCTCGATTTGACCCATATTGACGAGAAGTTGGTGCAGCTTTGGAAAAGATGGAGAACTCACATGAAAGAAGTGTTTATACCAAAAATGAGCGAGAAATTTCACAATAAGTTGATCCAAATTGAAAACAAGATTATCGGTATGTTTTCAAAGTATATTCACAAGTTAGGGCACATTGCTGATATTGTACGAGGAAAAGACTTGCCAAAAAATAGAGGATCAGTATCATTCTATTGGCAACACCTTGATTCGATGAAGTAGTTCGGAAGTCGGGTGTACGCAGCGTAGGGTGTTGGGCGCATACAATTTGCCACTTTAGCTCAGTTGGTAGAGCAACTGTTTTGTAAACAGTAGGTCCCCAGTTCAAGCCTGGGAAGTGGCTCCAAAAACAAAAAAGACCTTCGCTATGCGGAAGGTCTTTTTTGTTTCTATTATTGAAGAGATGTTCCGACTCCGTGGATTGTGTTGATAGTTCCCATTGGGGCTCCTTGTGAGTTGCATTGAGTTCCAGAGTATATGAGGCAGACACCTCCGGGGGTATATCCTCCAATTACGTTAGGCCCAGGAGTGAATACATTGTAATTTGCGTAAAGTCTTGAGACACCAGGCATGTATATAACACTTACGTATCCTCTGAGTTTGTCTTGTACATCAATCATAACACTTGCGCTACATGTGCAGTAAGTGACATTTGAAATACGTCCTCCGAAGTATTGTGTACCACTACCGCCGGTGCTTCCGGTTGATGCGCTAGAACCAGAACTTGTGAGTGATGTCGCTCCAACACCCACCGCAGCGGCACCGACAGCAGCGGCTGCTCCGCTGTTTGAGCTTCCGGATGAAGAGTTGCTCGTATTGCCGTTTGTTGAGGCGGATGTGTTCTGAGCTGTTGTATTTCCTCCTGTGGTGTTATTTGATGAGCTTGTAGTATTCGATGGATTTGAAAAAGTTCCAGATGAATTACTTGCGTTGGTCGTGCCTGTAGATGGTGTCGTTGAACTGCTCTGTGTTGCCGAACTGCTCGCTGTGCTTTCGTCTGAAGTTGTAGATGCTGTCGCGTCTAAAGTATCAACGTATTCACCTGAAGAGTCAGAAGGATTTGATTGTGTATTGATAGGAAGCTGTCCAGATCGGATATCTCTTAGAATCTGATTGAGTTTTAATCGCGTATTTGCCCCAACAATACCAGTAGGTGCGGTTAGGCCTGCCGGAGTAAGGATTTCGTCCTTATAGAGCATTTGGAAGCGATTTACCGCATCCTTAGTCTTATTTCCGTAGTATGTAGTGGGGTTGTTGTTTGAGCCAGGTCCAATGAGAGAAACAGTTGTTTGGTTGTCGTTGTTTAGAACGAGTTGGAGGTACTTTACATCTGGGTCATAACTAAAATTTGGTCGCAGAGTTTTATCGAAAGTAAACGAAGAAGGAATGTCTGCAATAGAAGCAGCAGCCGCGTAGTTATGTGTAAAGAGGGCGCAAATCGCAAGGGAGGCGATAATCGTGCCTCTATATGTTCTTATTACCATGCAAATAGTATAGCAGGGTTTATTGTTTTATCGATCGACTTGTTGTGCTCGAATCAGTAGTTGAAGATTTTTGTAATCGAGCATTCTCGGCATTAACTTTTTGTTCTTTAGCCTCGCGTTCTTTATCAATTTTCTTTAATTCGGGGAGAATTTGTTTGATGCTATCTATTGTTGTAGAACCGTAGTAAACATTGTCATTTATGACGAGCGCAGGGAGATTCTTTTCAATTTTGTAAATACTTTTTAGAGTATCAAGAGCTGATAGCTCAAGGTTATAGTCAAAAGAATAAATTCGAAGGTCATCTGGATATGTTCGTCGTAGATGTGTAAGTACTTCTCCTGCTGTGCTGCAGTCAGGACATTCATCGATATTGCCGTAGAAATACATAATTGTCGTTGGTGTCTCTGGACACTTGTCTGCAAGACGACTCATAAGAAGATGGTCTTTGATTTGAAGGAGAGAGTACTTCTTCTTGAGGTATACAAGTTCGTTTGAGGGCTGACCACTGTCGTTTGACTCAATATATGAGAGCTTGCTTGCGAGGGTGCCTAGTTCACGAGAAAGGAGAGAGTCTGCAGGAGCATTTTTGCATGAAATTTCTTTCAATAAATCAAATTGAGTTTCTGATGAAATAAAGTCGAGCTCAATGTTATCTTGTACGCTTCTGATTTCATTGTATCGTCGTACATCAAGAAAGTTGTTCAATGAAACAACGCTTGTGAAGACGATAAGTGTGATGAGGAATGAAAGGAAATATTTCTTTGTATCGAGAGGGTTTCTCATATATTTGTATGCAGCAATATGCGATTAATAGTGTGATTTATACTATATTAGTGCTTAAAATGCTACGTAAGTTGTTTTACCGCCAAGTAGCTTCTCGCTTGCGGATTGTGTTCCATACTGACTTGAAAATCCAAAAAGGAGAGATAAAAGAGTAAAGAAAAACAAAGAACAAGGCATCCGTCCACACACCAATAGTTCGCTTGTCATCTGGATCGTCTGTAGTAAGTCTTGTTGTAACGTGTCCATACCAGATCGCAAAACAAAGTATCGCGATTACAAATAAACCTACAATCGATGTCGTCTGAATATTGTAGTACCACCAATCGATGGTAAGGAAATTATATGAAAAGTCCCATCCTGTTGCTGCAGCTTCTTTGTATGATCGGAACATTTGAATAATGCCGTTTATGACAGAATATGTAACGCTCAGGATAGTTACTAAAATTGAGAAGAGGGAAAGGGGGAGGATAAACATTCCAAGGTTACTGTATGCTGGATTGAAAATAAGTCTTTTATAATCAAGTGAGTTCTGGAGGAAGCCGCTCGTCCAGCGTACTCGCTGTCTATATAGCTTGTATACGCTTCTTGGTCCAACGGTGAACACGATTGCTCGTTCTGCGTTTGCAATGAGATAGTGTTTTGATTGTAGACGAAGTGCGATTTCGAGATCTTCTGTGTTGTGTGCGTGTTTAAATTTTCCAATGTCACTAAAAATTGATTTTCGGAAAATAGAAAAAGGTCCCGGAGTTACGTACTGAGCATCAAGTAAGTTGAGTACTTTTCTCACAAAAATAGACATCTTATATTCAGCATTCTGCATCATTCGTACGAAAGTGTCTGGGTTTTCGATACGCATAGAAGGGGTTACCACCTTGTAGTCGGGGTTATCGAAGAGGGGCATCATATAGTTGAGTGCCTCGCGGTCAACGGCTGAGTCCGCATCGAGACACCCCACAAACTCGCTCGTGCTCTTTTCGATTCCGTAATTCACCGCTGTGTATTTGCCACCGTTTTCTTTCTGATGAAGAAGGACTTGAGGGTTGTCTTTGAAAACTTGAATAATGTTCCATGTATTATCCTTTGAGCCATCATCAACTACCATGATTGAAAGCTTGTCTTTTGGGTAATCAAGATTGAGGAGGGATTCAATTGTCTTAAACACTGTTTTTTCCTCATTGAATACAGGCACAACAATTGTCACTGAGGGTTTTTCTGCGTCAGGTTTTGTTTTAAAAGCATCTCTAAGGTCGTCTTCGTCAATATGCTTCTTGTCGTTGCGCTCGAAAAGAGTCACAAGCATGAACACTTGCGCATAAGTAAAGATAAAAAGAATGACGTATAAGAGGTAGGTAATAATAGTGGGCATTTGGCCGTTGGTTTATATATCGAATATATATAAAAAACGCCCTAAAATCAATGAAGTTTTGCGTTGTCGGGCCATTGAGAATCGCTAATGAGAAGTGTATACTCGTTGGGATAAAATCATATAAGTATACGTAATATCTATGTCTGAAAACGATTTAAAAAACCAAGCGCAGTTTTGCTCAGAACTCCCAGACGGAAAGGGTCATATTCATCCTGTTTCTTTGATGATTTCCGACATAGCCAGAATCTTCCGAGAGATGGGGTTCGGTATCGCAGATGGTCCAGAGGTTGAGACGGAGTGGTATAACTTCGACGCTCTTAACTTCCCAAAGAACCACCCAGCACGAGATATGCAGGATACATTTTGGTTGAAACGAACAGGTCCAGATGGCGAAAAACTCCTTCCTCGAACGCATACATCAAACATGCAGATTCGATATATGCAGAACAACAAACCTCCGATGCGAATCATCGCTCCAGGAAAAGTATTCCGAAACGAAGCAACAGATGCGACACATGAAGCCGAGTTCTATCAGTTTGAAGGCCTTGTTGTTGATAAAGAAATTTCTCTTGCGAACTTGAAAACTGTCCTCGCCACTTTCTTCAAGAAAATGTTTGGAGACGATGTACAACTTCGATTCCGACCATCGTTCTTTCCATTCGTTGAGCCGGGTGTAGAAGTAGATATTTATTTCAAAAACCGATGGCTTGAAGTGATGGGGGCAGGACTCATTCACAAAAACGTTCTTGAAGCGGGATTTAAGGGAACTGACGTTAATCCAACCGAGTGGACAGGATTTGCATTCGGAGGGGGAGTTGAACGACTTCTTATGATCAAATACGGAGTTGATGATATCCGACATATTTATTCAGGCGATCTTCGATTCGTCCATCAATTTTAATTTTAAATCGCACAGCAATTAAAGCGACAAAATTCACACAACAACATGAAACTCTCATACAAATGGCTGCAATCATATTTTGACGAACCACTTCCAAATCCTGAAGAGCTCGCGAAGCTTTTTACGATGCAACTTTGTGAAATCGAAGGGATTGAAAAAGTTGGCGACGATACGCAAATCGATGCAAAAGAACTCCCTGATCGAGCGTGCTATCTTCTTGGACATAAGTTCTTCGCTGATGAAATCGGAGCGCTTTTGAATATAAAACCAAAAGCAGATTCAGTGCCAAGTCTTATGCCCGCAAAAGATATCAAAGTATCACTTGATACTGTGATGAATTTTCAACTCAATACTCCAAATGATTGTAAGCGAAATGTGACTCGGGTAGTGTCTGGTGTTTTTCCAAAAGAATCACCAGCGTGGATAAAAGAGCGATTAGCGACAACAGGGCAGCGATCAATCAATTTTCTTGTTGATGTGACAAATATCGTTGCATACGAAATCGGGGAAGCAATGCATGCGTTTGATAAAGATAAGATCAAAGGTCAGCTTTGCGTTCGGTATACGAAAGCAGGAGAAAAACTCCGCACTCTTGATGGAAAAGATATAATATTTGACGACGGTATGCTCGCAATCGCTGATGATCATGGGCCGCTCGATATTGCTGGCGTGAAAGGGGGAAATGATTCGGCGGTAAGTAATACAACAACAAGTATTGTTCTTCTTGCTGCAAATTACGACAGAACGTTGATCCGAAGAACATCGCAGAAAGTAGGAATCCGAAACGATTCATCAAAGAGATTTGAAAACGGTGTAACTCCAGAGCGAGCCTTGATGGCGATTGAACTCGCATCACAACTGATCGCGAAAGAATTTTCAGAAGCACAATTTGCCCCAATAGAAGATATTTACCCAGCGCCTGTTTCGGCCCGAACAGTTACTGTTGATCCAAAGAAAGTAAAAACACTTCTCGGTATTGAAATAAGTGATGCAGAGATGCTCAACATTCTTGCGCGATGCGGGCTCGTGCCTACAGGTGCAGACGCTTGGACATTTACCATTCCTGCACATCGATTGGATATCGCCGACAATGCTGATATTTCAGAAGAAGTGGGCCGAATTTATGGTTATGACAAACTCCCGCATGCACCGCTTTCTCCAGTATCACAAATTCCTGTAAACAAAGTATTTTCTATTTCAAATAAGATTCGAGCATTTCTTCAGTCAAAAGGATTTAGTGAAGTCTACACACATACACTTGTTGATGGTGCCCAGGAAGTCCTTGCAAACCCACTCAATGCTGATCGAGGAACTCTTCGAGATGAACTTACGGTAGGAATTATTGAAAACATCACGCTCAACTTACGACATAAGGACTATCTTGGTCTTAAGGATGTGAAAGTATATGAAATCGGTCATGTGTTTAATCCAACAAATAATCCGACTGAACATGCATCACTTGCGATTGGAATCGGCGCGACAAAGAAAGAAGTAGTGCAGCCACAGAAAGCGGCACTCGAAACAATCTGGAAAGAGTTGTGCGCAGAACTCGGTGCTGATGTGGTACAAGCGGACGAGAAAATAACGGCTACTATGAGCGATTTTGTTCTCGAAATTAATCTCGATAAGCTCCTTACGCTTATTCCAGAGCCATCAGACGAGATCCTTCTTCCAAGTATTCAGAATATCGCGTACGAACCGATTGTTGCGTTCCCATACAGTATTCGAGACGTTGCAGTGTTTGTTCCTGGCGAAGCAACTGAAGCGGGCAAAGTTCTCGATGTTATCAAGCAGAACGGGGGAGCGAACCTCGCAGGTGCATTTATTTTCGATGTGTTCACAAAGAACAAAGAGGGAGAACCTGTAAAAACTTCATATGGATACCGAATGAAATTTCAATCAAAAGAGAAAACACTTTCTGACGAAGAAATTACAGCTGCGGTGACAAAAGTAACAGAAGCGCTCAGATCTCAGAGTGGTTGGGAAGTGCGATAGACAAAAAATAAAATATCTGTATCCTTATAAATACATGACTAAGGTCACGTTCACAAACAAATATTGGTTCAAGCATTTTCTGCACAGCAACAGTGGGGATTTGGCTTTTGTAATTAATATGTAGTGAACAAGTAAAACACTAGATTACGTATAAACGCCAGATTCTCACGGATCTGGCGTTTATGTTTTGCCGCAAACATAGATGGGCACCTCAGGCAAATTACCATGCAACACGCATACTACATAACCACTAAACAACAACTAGAAGCTGAAATCGGCAGACGCTCCGATTCCTGCGATCGCATTCGCGACGCGGTAGATTCTGCAGTACGAGAAAAGTACGGCATCGAATCGTTCACAGGTCTCATTGATAAGATGGGCCCGAGGAAAACTGGTCGTACGCAAGGTTTCCTTGCACGACAAATACCTTACCAAAATATTGAGGGTGTCTCCGTTTCGGTTTTGTGTCAATTGCTTGAACTCGACTTTTTGATCGGGCCTTTTGCGGATGACACATTCTCGACGTCGAGTTTGGATAAGGTTCCTCCGCTTGCTCCGCACACACGGATGACGCGGTTGAAACGTGATCGGATGACTACTTCGATTACAGAGAGGTATGAAGAGTATGGGGGTATTCCAGTAAATAAACTGGAAAGCACTGTAATTAGAGATATTCCGCGCCTTTATCCAGATCTTGGATCGGTCGTAGAGTCTCGAACGGGCGAGCTTGCTCGTCTAACGTCCGGCAATACCTGGGACATTAGTTCTTTTTGGCGCATGTGTATAAAAGAAGCGAAGAAGAAACCGGAGTTTGTGTATATTGGTGAACAACATATTCTTGGCGAGGAATTCCCTCGACAGGTAAGAAAGGTTCCGTATACCTCCGAGTTGGAAGAAAATGGCGAGGCATGTGCGCTTCGTCCGTCTGCAGAGTGGTACTATTTCCTCTACTTTTGTCTATACATGACAGGGGAGACTGTTCTTATGGAAACTTATTCGAATCCACGAGGACAAGTCGCTGAGGCGGAGCAGCTCTTCATGAGAACTGTTGATTCAATCCGTGCTTGTACGGGAGAAATTCCCGCAATTGTGCAGATCCAGCCACTATCAGTCCCTATGCTCGCAATCAACGCGGACATAACTCCCGTTGCGATGGTAGACATCCAGCGACTCTCTGCGAGTTTGGTTTCTCAGACAGACATACCTACGCTTCACAAAAGTGTCGCAGACCTAGTTATTGGTTATACAGCCCTGAAGAAGTGGCATGCTTTTTTTGATTTCGGTCTTAAAAAGAATGCATATTCTAACGGGGGACAAACTACGTAACTAATTGAGGTCTGGATACATCCGTGTGTCCAGGCCTCCTCTTTTCTCGTTTATTTATAATATAATTTATTGAAATGAAAAAACAAACTATCGAACTAGAAATAGTAGAATATATAAAAAAACTTTCTCAGCTCGACGAAAGACAACTAAACAATGCGTCAAAAGCGGCAAGTTACATTAAAAGTGTTTTTAGTAAACATAATATTTCATTTGCAACACAAAAATTTCCTACGTACATTCCAATTGGCAAATCAAAACTTATTGTCGACGGAAAAATTGTTCCCTCGATGTCTTGTTCTTATGTTTCGGGGAAAATAGAAAACAACTTTGCTATTTCGAGTTCGCTTATTTCGTCGAGATATTTGATTGATGTTCCAAACATAAGTTTTAATCCGCTGTGTGATGCTATTTCTAGATCAAATATGTATTTTGCCCCAGCAATTGCAGTATCTCGAAATGATATTTTAAAAATTTCTAAGGGAAAGAGGGTAAGGGCAAGTATAAATGTTCTAAAAACAAAAGCTTTTAACGAGCAAATTCTCGTCGGTAATACTAATAACCCAAAACGAATTATATTTTCTCACTACGATTCAATCGGAGCCGGGGCTATCGACAATGCATCAGGAACTGCGTTAATGATCGCTGTTGCGATTAATTCACCAGAGTGCCTAAAAGAAAGTCTTTTTGTTTTTGATGGAAATGAGGAGTTGTCATATGATAATCCGACGTATTGGGGAAGAGGGTACCGAGACTTTTTCAGTCAGAATAATTCTGTATATCAGAAGAGAGGTCTCGCGAAGAGTACCGAGAAAATACTAGTTATTGATTGCTTGGGTTACTCAGAACCGATTCTTTATAAAGATAAAAAGATTTCAAATCTTGCCTTTCCAGTACCTGATGCTATGAAGGACGGAATTCCCGTGACGATTCTTTCGGGTAGTTTCGACTCTCTCATGGCTGTTTATCATAGCAATTACGACGACGGAAGGATGATTTCTGAGAAGTATTTGAGCAAAACTTTGGCCGCTTTCAAAAAACAGCTACAGGCTTGATATTTGGCGTTTTTTCTCCACATCTCGAATCAAAGTCAAGTGTCATGCAATAGTGCAAAATGATATAATTAGAGCCATAAAATGATGCTCTGATTTTTTCGGGAAGCTCGTTTTTAGACTATTGGAAGACAATAGGAATACCACTTATAAAACATTAATATAACGCAAATTCTGTATGGCAGAAGAAAAGAAAAAGGGGAATTACGGCGCTGATTCGATTCGAGTACTTGAAGGTCTTGAAGCGGTACGAGTTCGACCGGGTATGTATATTGGAACGACAGGTCCAGACGGTCTTCATCATTTGATCTGGGAAATCTTCGACAACTCTCGTGACGAAGCTATGGCGGATCGATGTTCTCATATCGAAGTCGCGGTTCTTCCTGATGGGTATATTCGAGTAACTGACAATGGTAATGGTATTCCAGTTGGTATTCATTCTAAGACGAAGGTTTCAGCTCTTGAAACAATCATGACGGTGCTCCATGCCGGAGGTAAGTTTGATAACGATGCATACAAAGTATCTGGAGGTCTTCACGGTGTAGGTGCGTCTGTAGTAAACGCGCTCTCTGAACATACAAAAGTAATCGTTCATCAGGACGGTGGTGTTCACGTACAAGAATACAAGATCGGTAAGCCTCAGTACAAAGTAAAAAAGATTGGTTCAACAAAACTACACGGAACGATTGTGATGTTCAAGGCAGATGCAACAATTTTCAAAGAGGGTATCAATTTCAATTTTGATAAAATCGTAAACCATCTCCGACAACAGGCATATCTTGTGAAGGGATTGGAAATCAATGTACTTGATGCGCGAGGATGTGATCCAAAGAAGATGGAGAAGACTCGAGATGAGGCGTTCTTCCTCAAAGATGAAATGATCGATATGCCATCGATGTCTTTCTACTTTGAAGGAGGTCTTCGATCGCTTGTTGCTTTCTACAACTCAAGTCAGAAAGTGGTTCATAAAAATATTTTCTATGTTGAAAAAGAACAAGACAATGTTGCGGTAGAAATTTCTCTCCAATATGTCGACGACATCACTTCAAAAATTACTCCGTTTGCAAACAATATTTATAACAGTGAAGGAGGAACACATATTACAGGTTTTAAGACTGCGCTCACACGAACTCTCAACTCATACGGAAAGAAAAATAATCTCATCAAAGATGATGAAAGCTTTATTGGAGACGATGTACTCGAAGGTCTTACTGCTGTGGTGTCTGTAAAAATTCCAAACATTCAGTTTGAAGGTCAGACAAAAGCGAAGCTTGGATCACCTGAAGCTCAGGGTGCGACAGCAACAGTATTTGGCGATGCATTTACAACATTCCTCGAAGAAAATCCTGATGATGCGAAGCTGATCATCAACAAAGCAATTCTCGCCGTACGAGCTCGAAAGGCTGCAAAAGCTGCGAAAGACTCTATCTTGCGAAAGGGGGCTCTTGAAGGAATGACACTTCCAGGAAAGCTTGCAGACTGTCAGAGTCGAAAGGCAGAAGAATCAGAACTCTTCATTGTAGAGGGAGACTCTGCGGGAGGATCTGCAAAGATGGGACGAGACCGACGAACACAGGCGGTACTTCCGCTTAAGGGTAAGATTTTGAACATCGAACGAGCGCGACTCGATAAGATGCTTGCTTCAGAACAAATCCGAAACATTGTAGTTGCTCTCGGAACTGCTATTGGAGACACATTTGATCTATCGAAACTTCGATATCACAAAATTATTATTGCTACCGATGCCGACGTCGATGGTGCCCACATCCGAACATTGATGCTTACATTGTTCTATCGATATTTCCGACCGCTTCTTGATGGAGGATTTATTTATATTGCTCAGCCACCTCTATACAAGATCAAGCTTGGAAAAGAACTCCACTACGCATATACAGATGATGAGAAAGTAAAAATCTTGAAGGCACACGGATATGACGATAAAGCACTTGAAGAAATCAACGCTGAAATCAGTGATGAATCTATGGATGGTGAGAATTCTGAAGGTGAGGAAGGCGCAGAAGAAGCGGAGGATGCTGGAGATAAGAAAGGCGGTAAGGATAAGAAGCCACGAATTGTGAAGCCATCTATCCAGCGATACAAGGGTCTTGGAGAAATGAATGCTGATGAGCTTGGAGAAACAACTATGGATGTGACAAAGCGAGTTCTCAAGAAGGTGACGATCGAAGACGCTGTAGAAGCAGACAAGGTGATCGATATCTTGATGGGTAACGACGTGCCAGCACGAAAGACATTTATCCAGACAAATGCGAAGAGTGCGAATATTGATATCTAATCAATACAAATGAAAACAATTCTAGTTACAGGCTGCGCAGGATTTATTGGAAGTAGATTTACTGAAATATTTAATGAGCGGTATCCAGATACTCAAATCGTTGGAATCGATAATTTTTCAACTGGGAAAAAAGATCGTGTACATCCAAGTGTAAAATTGTATGAAGGTTCAATCACCGACGTTAACTTAGTTGAAAAAATATTTGCGGAGAATAACCCTGAGTACGTGTTTCATTTTGCAGCCATGCCACGAGTTGCGTATTGCCAGGAGCAGCCATCGGAGACAAATATTACGAATATTGTGGGTACAAGTATTGTGTTTGAGGCGGCTACACAACATAAGACGAAGAGAGTGATCTATTCCTCATCTGCAGCAGTATATGGAAATGTAAAAGAAATGCCTGTAAAAGAAGATACACATACACCGGCACCAATTTCATTCTATGGTTTTCAGAAACACACAGGTGAAGAAATTGCTCAGATGCTTTGTAAGTACAATAATATCGACATTATTTGCCTTCGATATTTCAACGTGTACGGTCCAACACAAGACGGACAGTCATCATACGCAACGGTAATTGCTCGGTGGCTCGATGCGGCACGCGATAACCACCCGATCACAATAGAAGGAGACGGAACACAATCCCGCGACTTTGTGTACCTCGATGATGTGGTTGAAGCAAATATTGCTGCGATGAGTGCTCCTGGGAGAATTACTGGTGATGTGTTTAACATCGCGACGCATAGCGAGATTAGTTTGAATGAAGTTCGAACTATGCTCGAACAAGAGCTCAGCAAGAAGCTTGAAGTAGACCAAAAGCCTCCACGAGAAGGTGATATTAAAAATATCATTGCCGATATTTCAAAGGCGGAGAGTATTTTAAGTTGGAAACCAAAGGTTTCTTTTGAAGAGGGATTGAAGAGATCTGTAGTGTGGTATTTGAATAAAAAATAATTCGAGAAAGTAATTGAAATCATATGGCAAAAGTAAGTGTACTCATCGTGAGTGAAGGGATTGATCACAAAGGTATTGTTGCTAACGCCTCTTTTGTAATTGGTCTAACTGCGGGCAAACTTATTGCACCCGAAACATTTAGTGGAGATGTTGTTGATGGCGATGGATCAAAACACACTTACCTCACAAATATTGCTCACATGGTTCGTCGTGCCGGACAAAACAAAATGCGCACGCTTAGAAAAGACTTTATGGATGCGGGTTGTGTCGTTGTGGATTACACAGATGCGGCTGCGCCGTCTGACTATGCTACATACGAGAAAACAATTGCTGAGCTAAAGGGCGAACAGATTACGTACCGTGCATTTTGGGTATATGGAGATGAAGAGATCATCGTGCCAAAAACAAAAAACCTATCTTCGCTCCAATAATGAAAAAAAGACTTTTTAAAATCCTGACTATTTTTCTAAGTATTGTGCTTGTTGTATATGCGCAGAAAGTATATACAGATTATGAGATCTCAAAGCCCTACACGGCACTTCCTGAGAATATAAGCTGCCTTAGTTACGAACCTAAGATGACTAAGGAGGGGAAGATTACTGAAAAGAATCCTCTTAGTGTAGAGCAGGCACGAGAGGAGCTTACGCATCTAAAACAAATTACGAATTGTGTTCGTATCTATAACTTTTCTTATGGCATGTTGAGTGCGTATGGAGTTGCTGAGGACTTAGGATTAGATGTGATCGCGGGTGTCTGGCTCGGTACTGATTTGGAGAAGAATAAGGAAGAGGTTGAAGTTGCTATACAGGAGATGCCTAAGTATAAGAATATTAAATTTCTTGTTGTTGGAAACGAAACACAACTTACGCAGCGTATAACTGAAGCCCAGCTTATTCAGGCGATACGTCAGATAAAGAAAAAAATTGATGTGGAAATTGCTACCGCTGAATTTTCATATTTCTGGGAAAGTAAACCCCAGGTAGAGAAGTATATCGACGTTATTGCCCTGCATTCATTCCCGTACTGGAACGGAACAAATCTCATTGCTGGTGTCGATTCTATTGTCAGTGAATACAAAAATGTAAAAAAGATATACAAGAAAAAACCAGTGTATTTACTTGAAGCGGGATGGCCTTCTGAGGGGACGTACCGAGAACAGTCTGTGGTTGGTCTAGAAGAGCAAAGACAATTTCTCAAAGAGATTGATCGAAGAAAGGGGGAGTTGGGAAACTTTTTTAATATTATTGAAGCATACGATCAACCCTGGAAAATCCTCGAGGACGAAGGGAGAACTGGGGCGCACTGGGGTGTGTATGATGCCTATGGAAAAGACAAGGTTGCAAGCAAAAATGACTTGTTTCAGTTTGCTGGCAAGGTATCAATCTATCTTACTATTCTAATAGCCGGATTATTCTCGTTAAGATATTTCAGATTACGACTGGGAGCTCATGTGTTGGCTCACATTTTCTTCGCAACAGTTATTTCAATATCTGTTTTTGTGATTAATAGATTGTTTGCTGAATACTTGATTACTAATCCGATTGTAATCTTTGCACTTATCCCAACGCAGATTATATTGCTGTGTATCTTAGTCGCACATTTTTTGGAGGTGATTCGATCTATCGGTGATGATCCTGAGTTTTTGGTTGTAGATAAAAAAGAAGACAAAGAGCTTTACCTTGCCCAAGACAGAAAAGTATCGATTCATATTCCATGTAGAAACGAGAATCCTGATCACGTGATTGCGTGCGTGAAGTCTTGTTTGTCTCAAACCTACCAAAACATTGAAGTTATTCTTATCGATAATAACTCTACTGACAGCAAGTATTGGGACCCACTGTTTGCTTTTGCGGAAGAACTTCGGGCGAGTGGGGAACAACGATTTCATTTTTACCACGTAGAGAAAATTACTGGTTTTAAGGCTGGAGCGCTCAACTTTGCTCTCACAAAAACTTCACCCGATGCTGTTGCTGTTGCGGTTGTGGATTCGGATTATGTTGTATCTCCTGACTGGATCAGTACATGTATGAAGCATCTCGTAGGTGATGTAAAAGTAGTACAAGCTCCACAAGCTTACAGACATGTTACGAATAGTTTGTTCGAGAAGGCTGTGATTCTCGAACAGTCCATGTTTTTCGAAATAGGAATGAAGGTGCGCAACTCTTCAAATGCAATAATCCAACATGGGACTATGTGTGTTATCGACAAGGAGGCACTTCATAAGGTGGGTCAGTGGAGTACATGGTGCATTACTGAAGATACAGAGCTCGGTATACGATTGTTCAAAGAAGGGTACGAATCAGTATATGTAGGAAAGCAGTTGGGACACGGTATCGCTCCTGCGACGTTTACTGACTACACAAAACAGCGGTTCAGATGGGTGTATGGAGCAGTGAGAATGACTATGGCACACTGGGAATCATTCTTCTGGTTTGGGTCAAAGCTGTCTCTCAAACAAAAATACTATTTTATTACTGGATGGGCGTTTTGGTTTTCACATATATTCTTACCAATTTTTGTTATCACATCCGTTGTGGGAAGTTATCTCATTCTTGTTGAAGAGAGACGCTTTCCGCCCACAGAGCTTTTGTTTTTCTTGATCGCATATGTTCTCCTCGAGCTTATTATTGCTTTCTTTGTTACAAAGAAAATAACAAAAGCAAAAAACATCGACGTACTCGCTATGGTATGCGCAGGGGCTGCACTAACTCCAACAATTGTCAGGGCTGTTTGGGTTGGGCTGTTTAATAAAAAGAAACCTTTTGAAGTAACGGGGCGAGTGCAAGTAAATTCACCTGTAATTAATGAGCTGTTCAATATTCGATGGGCGCTATTTATTGCCTCACTCTTCTTGATACAAATTTTCTTTGTTTATTCAAAATATGGCATGAGGAATATTGATGTCATCTTGTTCGAAGTTGGATTGCTCCTGTTGTCACTACCGTTTATAGCTCAGATAATTTGCTCATATCTTTCATGGAGAGCAAACCTTCCAGGTGCGAAATAATAATGCTTTTGTAGTTCAAATAAAGTAAAATTAAGTGATATAAAATTAAACAAGTTTTTAATGAAAACGAAACAATCAGGTTTTGCAATTGTCGGAGTCGCAATCGCTATGGTAGCAATTCTTGCAGGTTCAGCATACGTATTTAGAAACGCCGGAACATCAGATGATCTTGTGGCGCAGGTGAGTAAGGCTGTTAAGGGGCAAAAGAATGGAACATATGGATATAGAATCGAAACAACCCCAGGAGGGTGTCCGAGAGTGTGTGATGATATTCTTACAAAAGAATATGCCGCATATAGAGACTATTATCAGATTAAAGGTCTAGCGGATTCTTACTGTTCTCAAAATCTTCCCATATGTAAAGAGTATACAGACCGAGCACGACAGTATGCCACACGAGCAGCAGCCCTCACCAAGCAATATCTTGCATGTGTAAAGAAATATAATGCATACAAAGTGTGCCAGCCAGCGCACCCGTTGCCGACTATTCCAACGTACAATTGTGCAAAGCTTAAAGCTGATGCGGAGCGACTTAAAAAGAAAAAGGATGATTTTAGCAATGGACTGAGGATGTGTTTGGAGCGTGAAATGGCTAAACCGGGTTCAATTACTAATGGATCTACAGCGATGGATATATGCAGAAAGATCTATCCGGTGTCTATTGATCAAGCAAATCATGACAATTTCATAGCCGCTGTTGATCGCTATAATAACTCTTGCGGAGGGAATATGAGTAAGGGCTATTAGGGGTTACCCTGCCTATTCTGATGGTCGAATACAAGCAAAACAAAAAGCCCTGATCGGGGCTTTTTGTTTTGCTTCAGTTTTGTAATTAGTACTGAGCGTAAGGTTGTACTTGGAAGTTGATTCGAACAACGTTGTTACTTTCGTTTGTTTCACTTACAGAACTCTGTGAGTCTGCATAGATAGTAAGTGTGTTCGCACCAATCGTCACTGTATCAAGACCAAGTGTGTATGAATTTGTTGCGCCAGGCTGAAGAGATGATTCGGGGCCGTATGTTCTGTTTGAAGATGCGGTAGATCCAAGTTCTGCTCGATAGTAGAACTGGCCAGTTGCTGAGCCTCCTGCGTTGTAAAGCTGGAATCGAACTGCAACTCGCTGACCAAGTCTTACATATGCACCACTTGTACAATCGCTTTGAGGGAATGTCTGGCTACATGCGAGGTTTCCACTTGAATAGAATTGGTTTGTGTATGGATCAATTGTTCCGAATTCAAGTACACGTACCTGAATATCAGCACCTGAACCTGTGTTTGTATTTCCATTTGGATAACACTGGTACACGCCGTTTACAAGTACTGAGTAGTAACCGAAAGGACAATTACCGTTCTGGTTATTGTTGTTATTTGGATAACACTGAGCCTGACCGTTTACATACGTGAGGTAGTATCCGTTTGGACATGAGACATTGTTATTGTTTGTGTTGTTGTATGCACACTGGTACTGACCGTTCACTGTTGTGAGGTAGTAGCCCGCAGGACACTGCATGTTTCCGGTATTGTTTGTGTTGTTATATCCATTTACTGAGATATTTGAAATTGCTGTGTTATTTGCTTCATTCGATTCTGCGATAAGACCAAGATAGTCAGCTATGATTGAAATCTGCTGAGTTCCTGCGGCTGGCTGATCAAATACTGCCTGACCTGTAATTGCTGATCCTGCTGGAAGTGATGTAAGGCTTGTAAACACCTTTTCTGTACTTGCAGGGTTTGTAGAAGGCATGTTCACACGGAGTGACCATGGACCAGAAGCTCCATTACCTCGGTTATCAACTCGGAAGTTTACTCGTACAACGTCATTTGTATTGTATGTTCCTCCTGTAGAAAGAATTGTTACGACAAGGTCTGGTGTGCCGCCTGTTACTGGGTAATTGTAAGATGGAGATGATGGACGATTATTCGTCTTTGAACCAGAGTTAGAGTTTGTTTTCTGAGGTGGAATTATGTCGCTGATTTTGAAGTCATCATTTGAACCTGTATTGTTTTTCTGAGTTGTTGATGTGGCTGCAGGGGCAGGGAGGTTATCTTTATTTGGAGTATCATCACTATTGAAAATAGAACCAAAAGAAACGGTCGCATTGGCGAGGCCGGTCATGGCTTTTGGTACGAATTTAACAATTCCAATACTGATAATTACCAATACGATAATTATGAGAGCAATAATGATGTATCTGATGACGTTTTGCATAGTGCGTATACTATACAATAACTGATAAATATGTCAAGCAAAGAAAAACCGCCCTGCCAGTCCGCACCTGTGAAGGTTTGGAGGGCAAAAGGCGGCTTCTTGAGGCTCGTAACGACTTTTTCTTAAAGTTCGATGATGACGGGTGTCCCGACAGGGGTGGCGTCGAACAATTTTTCAGCGAAGACTTTCGACGGAAGGCGTATGCATCCATGCGAGAGTGATTCACCGATCAGTACGGGGCCGTAGTGGATGAATTCTCCACTTGCGGTGACCTGTAGTGAGAATGGCATTTTTGCGGGGTAATAGTAACCACCGCTATGTTCTCCATATTTGCTGGAGTTTCGATCGCGGGTTTTGCCCATGACCTTGTGTTTGCCATTGGTCGTCTTTGTAGACGCTTTCCCGGGTGAGCAGTATGCCCACCCCATCAGCTCATCGCCGGTGTAGGCGTAGAGGACGGGGGTCATAACGCCGTCGAGATTTGTCCGTTTGATCACGATCTTCGTGATCTTAGTCGTATTTGGATCCCAGCGGTAGAAGGTGTTGTCGAAGGTGTTACCCTTCGGTTGAGCCTTTGGTGCGGGATCTGCTGCAATCGCCGAGCAGGCGAGGCAGATTAGAATGAGCAGGAATTTCATGCGTATAGGATATCTGTGTGATAATATAATACAACCTATTATACCTCTTGTCAAATAGTATTTTGGCTTGTATGATACCTCGTATATAAAACCAGTATATGAATAGCGAACACGAAAAACTAAAAAATCAGCCCCCAGAGAACCTTCCAGGAAGTGAAGTTGCTGTAGATCTGCGTCTAGAGTCTGAACTGGCAGATACGCAAGATGTTTCTGTTGAGCACGTGCAGGATTCGCACATTGCTCGAATTCTTGAGGATGATGAGTTTGGAAAACGATTTGATCAGGCGCCAGATGCTTTGAATAAGAAAGCCTCAACCACATCGTATTTTGCGGATTTGTTCACTCCTCACGAGTGGAGATTTATCACTTGGTCAAGCGGTATATTCGTGCTTTGTATTTTTGCTTTTTCATCGGTAGAAAGTCTTTTTTCTGCTTTTTCTTCACCTGCTACACCGGCAGTTGTGAGTACTTCAACTCAAACAACAGACGCAAATACCAATACCGAAGCTAGTAATGCTCAGGGCGTTTCAAGTAATAATGCTTCATATGTGCGCCCAGGGGGAACTGCGGTTGAACTCCCTTCACGAATCGAAATCCCAAAGGTGGGTATCAATATTGAAGTAAGAAATCCTTCGAGCACTGACTATAAAGTGCTCGATACAGAGCTTACAAAGGGTGCTGTTCGATATCCTGGTTCTGGATATCCTGGAAAGGGAAACATGCTTTTGTTTGGCCATAGCACTGGCTACAAAGTGGTAAGAAATCAGGCATATAAGGCGTTCAACGATATAAAGACTCTTGTTGAGGGAGATTCGATTTTTATTCATACAGGAACTCAGACATACGAGTATCGGGTGACATCAGTAAAGAAGGTAAATAAATACGATACAAAAATCACATTCGAAGGGGCAGGGGACATGATTACACTTTCTACATGCGATAGTTTTGGTACTAAGTCCGATCGATATGTAGTTGAAGCGACTCTGGTGAGGTAGGTGATCTAGTGGTTTTTTGGCCACTTCAACGTGAAAGGCTGTAAAAGTCTATATTTTAGGCCGTATAACTGTATTGACATATATTATGTTAGTGGTATAATTGTATACGTAAAGTTCTTTAACCTAGATGAGTTGAAATGCGCTCGTTGGAAGCATAGAGAGTTCAAATCTTGAACCTTCTGTGCTTTCATATGATCGCAACAAATAATCGCAATAGCACGGGATCGACGAGCGGAGCTCGTTCGATCGTCACTGCGGCCCGTGGAGTGGCCGCTCAACTCATCGTATCGATTCTCATTCTCTGCTTCGGCTTATGTGCGCAAGTGCAGGCCGCCGTGGAAGGTCCTGAGGATGCTAGCGCATCGCAGCAGCGACAAATCGTCAAGGGAATGCAAAACTTCTGGAAGGGTGTTGTCTCCAAAGGCTACGACCCCCAGAACGAGCATTGGGACGATCTCATCGTTCTGGCATCCCCGAATTGGAGGGCCTATGTCGCAAGCGGAAAATTGAAGCCTTCTCAAGAGGTGGTCAACCTCCGCCGACAGTTCCCAACGGGGCGAGCTATTTGGCTCAAAGTGAAAACCAAAAATGGTGTTGTCGAGATGGAGCGTTACACGCTTAATCCAGATGACCCAGAAAAAGGTTTCAGCCCGGCACAGCTCGACGCGGCAGTTAAGTACCGTAAAATCGGAGGGAGCAAAAGAGGACCCTTCGCTCAATGAAGGTGGGGGAGAGAATCATCAAAGCGGCAAGGCAGGGTAACCCCCACCTTGCCGCTTTTCTTATACTTGACAGAATCATTAGATAATATATAATAATTATGTTAACTAAATCATATAAAACAAGACAAATATTATGCAAAACACAAAGGTCACAATAAAAAACATCTTCTTTGCAGTAGCTCTTGCTGCTGTTGTGATGATTGCTCCACAGACTGCGCATGCGGGTGGTTCAACATGGTCAGACGCGGACTATGATTATTATTTGTATGATTCGACACCATCATACTCATCTCCATCATATTCATACCCGTCTTATTCATATGATTCTTACACTCCTTCGTACTCTTACGATTACTACCAGCCAAGCTCAAGTTCATACAGCCCGGTAGATTATCCGTCATATTCTTACGACTATGCGAAACCAGCTGCCGCTCCAAAAGCAAAGTCTACAGCAAAAGCTGACGCTAAATCATATAGTTACGTATATTCAGAAAATAAAAATACTGTTACAAGTAACAATACAAACAACAACAATAACCAGAACATCAACACAAACAACGTAAACGTAGTTGTGTACGGTGGAGGCGGTTTTGCTACAACAACTTATAACAATGGAGGTCAGAACAGTTACCCTCAGCTCATTGGTGATTGTCAGGCTTCTCCTTCAGTTGTTCAGCCTGGTCAGAACGTATCATTCCAAGCATACGCGACAGGTGGTACAGGTAGCTACACATATCAGTGGAGTGGTGCAGACGGACTTTCTGCTTACGGACAGTCATTCAGCGGCCGATTCTATTCTGTAGGAACAAAGTATGTATATGTTCAGATTACATCTGGTTCACAGACAGTAACACGAACATGTTCTGTAGAAGTTCGAGATAACAACTATGTTGGAGGAAACTTTTCAGCATATTGTATCGCTGAACCACAGACAGCTTCTGTTGGTCAGACAGTAACATGGAGAGTGTATACAACAGGTACAAACAATAATAATTACGGATCACCAATGACATATAACTGGACAGGTACTGATGGACTTACAGGTTCGGGTCAGTATATCTCACGGTCGTACAATACATCTGGGACAAAAACTGCTTATGTAACTGTATACGCTAACGGCCAAACATATCAGGCACAGTGTAATGCAAATGTTTACGGAGGATCAGTTGCGGGAACAACATATGTTCCACCAACTCCGACAACAGGTACACCAGTTTCTGGAGTATTCTTGAGTCAGCTTCCAGCAACAGGTCTTGATGAGATGATGGCGTTTAAGAACATTCTTATCGCAACAGCACTCATTATCTGGGCAGCATTCATGGCATACGTTGTGAATCAGAAGAAGCGACGAAAGCATCTTCATCTCTCACAGGATCGAGTTGCAGCTTTCAAAGCAGCAAACCTCGCAAAACGATCATAAGTAGATAAAAAGTTACGAGTAAAAGTAATAAAAACAAAACCCCGCATTACTGCGGGGTTTTGTTTTTATTTGGGTCGGGTAAACAACAAACAGATTTTATAAGTTATGACGAATGGGGTAAATAGAAGGGCATAGATTGACTAGGTCACTATTCGTGATATAAAGATTTTGGATTGAGGCAAACAAAGGCTACAAGCCCTCTGCCCGAACCCTGGCCAATCAAGGCCTGTTGAGTAAGTTCCCCAAGAACAAACCAACAACACGCACTATGAAAACAAATGCAACTCAGAAGTCGGGAGCTTTCTCCCTGATCGAAATCATGATCGTCATCGCGATTATCGCGCTGCTGGCGGCGATTGCGATACCGAATTATTTTCGACATCGAGATATCCGGAGAGCTCCGAACCTTGTGAGTAAGGAGATTGCTGACGCAAGGGCTGTGGTCGTAAAGTCAATCAACCCCGATACAATTACGGTGGATTACAACGACGCGTCCGCCAGTCCGCATACGGCGAAAATTAGCCGTGGCACCGGAAAGATCATCGAAGTCGATGGTCAGCCGTGGCCCACACCGCCCGCCAAGCAATAATAGTCGCTCCCGCGCGACATAATACAATCAACCATCATCCTAAAACGGAAAACCACCGTTGCGGGGCGGTGGTTTTTCTTTTGCAAAACTTATGAGAATAAGCTGGTGATAACAACTAACTTCGTGCCTTGATTTCTTCCGTGAGTTTTGCGAGTACTTCTTCAGCTGCCATTTGTCCGAGATTTCCTTTGTCTCGATTTTCAAGAGTTACTTTTCCAGCTTCCATGTCTTTGTCACCAATGATGATTGTATATGGTACTTTCATGTTCTTTGCTGCTCGAACTTTTTTACCAAAACCATCACTTGAGAGATCAATCTTTGCTCGGATCTGGAGTTTTCGAAGAGATGCATAAACCTCTTGTGCTTTCGCGAAGTTGGATTCTTTTACAGGAACAACATGAACTTGTTCTGGGGCAAGCCAAAGAGGGAAGTTGCCTGCATAGTGTTCGATAAGGAACCCAATGAATCGTTCGTGAGTTGAGAGAGGTGCTCTGTGAATACAAAGAGGAGTCTTTTGCGATCCATCTTTGTCTGTATATGTGAGACCGAATCGTCCTGGAACTGCGAAGTCTACTTGGTTTGTTGCGAGTGTAAATTCTCGTCCAATCGCACTCCAAATCTGCACATCGATCTTTGGTCCATAGAACGCACCTTCGTTTTCGGCTTCAACAAAAGGAACTTTCGCTGCCACGAGACATTCTCGCACCATCGATTCAGTTTTTTCCCAGAGCTCAGGTTCGTTGATGTATTTCTTTCCGAGATTTTCCTTTGAGTGTTTTGAGAGTCGCATCTGGTACTTATCAATACCGAAGATATTGAAGTAGTAGAGATACATATCGATTACTTTTTTGAACTCATCGAAGAATTGCTCTTCAGTACAATAGATGTGTGCGTCGTTCATCTGCATAGATCGTACTCGCATGAGGCCAAAGAGTTCTCCTGACTTTTCATGTCGGTAACATGTTCCGTACTCAGCAAGTCGGAGAGGAAGATCTTTGTAACTCTTTTGTCCTGACGCAAAGATCTTGTGATGATGAGGGCAATTCATTGCTTTCAAGTAGTATTTACCACCTTCATATTCCATCGGAGGGAACATTGAATCTTCGTAGTATGGAAGGTGACCTGACGTCTTGTACATCGTGTCTTTTGCAAGATGAGGAGTTCGAACTCGTTCATATTCGTATGCAAACTCTGTTTCTTTTGCGAGATTCTCGAGGCCTTCAATGATCGCTCCTCCATTTGGAAGCCAAAGGGGAAGACCTGGGCCTACGTCGTTGTCGAAATCAAAAATCGCGAGTTCTTTGCCGAGTTTTCGATGATCTCGTTTCTTGGCTTCTTCTTGTTGTACTTCGTAGGCTTCGAGTTCTGCTTTTGATTCAAATCCAAGTCCGTATACTCGTGTGAGCATTGTATTCTCTTCACTTCCTCTCCAATACGCACCAGCAATATGTGAAAGCTTGAATCCTTCTGGGTCAATATTTGATGCATCTTCTACGTGACCTCCTCGACAAAGATCTGTGAAGTCACCGACAGTATAGAGTGTGATTTCTTCGCCTCGTTCTGCAATTTCTTTTATGAGTTCAAGTTTGAATTCGTTTCCTGCAAAATGTTTTTCAGCCTCTTCTTTTGAAACCACTTTGTGTGAAAAACCTTTCCATGTTTTGAGGATTTCTCTCATTTTATTTTCTAATTTTGGAAGGTCTTCTTCGCTCAGTTTTCCAGCAGATGTTGGCGTGAAATCCATGTCGTAGTAGAAGCCGTTGTCTATTGCGGGTCCAATGGTAAGTAGGGTAGAAGGAAAAAGCTCCGTGGTTGCGGCTGCAAGGAGGTGGGCTAGGGTATGTCTGATGTGCTCAATTTGCTGAGCTTTTTCTTCGTTTTTCATGGTGAATATAGTACCAGCTAATTCAACTTTTTAACACATGTCTGGAGGGATATTGACACATAAGAATAGATTATGGTATAATATTTAAATAAAGTTCTTTAAATTCTCTTGATTTAATGTAGCAGGGCTTAGCTTTTCATAAAGCGTACAGGGTTTGAAAGATCGAATTTTGTATGCTTTATGAAAAACAGCAAATCCCTAAGTCGGGACTTGGCGTCTATCGCTCAAGTCGTCACCGCGATCTTTATGATCGCACTCACATTTAATCTGGTATTCATGCCGAATACCGCAACCGCACAGGTCCTCAAGGTGGAACCTCTGGAAAGGTTCCGGATTGCGCTGGAGTTCTGGGAAGATCTCAAGCGAGATGGGGAGGGAGAAATTCTCTTCGACGGACAACAAGGCGACGACCTCATCTATCTCTGCTTGAAAGATGGTCCAATGTACTTCGCAATGGGGCGCATCCTGCCTTCTTATCGGGCAATCCGGGTTCGGGAGGTTTTTGGCCACTTCAGGCCAATGGTGAAAAAGAACCGAAACGGTGTTACGACCGAGATTCGGTTTGTCGCGATTCCGGAAGAAGGCGTCGGGAAGGGGGTCTATCTCATGTCGGCTGAGTACGAATCTCTGCTACTGAAAAAGAAGACGGTCCTTGAGAAAAAGTTGGACGAAACGAAGGAATCCAAGGAAGTCGCATGGATTGAGATGGAATTATCCCATATAGCTGAAGCTATAGAGCGGGTACGCCGGCCCGGGCTCCATACTGCGTTAAAAGCAAGAGGTCTTAACGCTAGGCCTGTAAAGAAATAAGGGTCACGGTATCAAAAGGTGGGAGACTCCAAGCGGAGTCACCCACCTTTTTTCTTTAAAATAACATTTTTCTCTAATTCAGTTTTTTAACATGGTCTATAAGGAGGCTCGGTTCGCCATTTCTCATAGAGAGTTTTGAGCTAAAAATAATGCAAAAATCAGGTTGAATGATAGCGCGGAACTGCTCGTATGTTTTTGGGAAAACAACAGCTTCAATATCACCGGTAAGGTCACGAATTCGTACGAATGCCATACGAGCAGGTGGTTGATCTTTCTCAGGATTTCCTTTTGTCATGATTTCCTTTACCTCCTCGATGAGTCCTGCGATCACAACTGGCATCTTGTCTTTTCCGTCTTTTTTAATCTTGGCAATATTCTGATCTCTTCCGTTTAGAATTTCTCGATATTTATCGAGTGGGTGGCCAGAAATGTAGAGACCAAGAAGCTCTTTTTCCCATGCGAGTTGTTGGTCTTTTGAAACTTTTCCTTTTTCTTCCATATTAATCGGAGGAAGTTCGTTATGGCCAGCAAGTGATCCGAAAAGAGAGTCGCTGCTGTCGGGAAGATTTTGCTGTTCTTTGTTGTAGTGGAGCAGGGAATCAAGATTGAACATGAGTATGCCTCGGTCGCCGTATGCATCCATTGCTCCAGCCTTGATGAGTGATTCAAGAGATTTCTTGTTGAGATTTCGATCCTTAACTCGACTAAGGAAGTCTTCAAGCGATTTGAATGGACCTCCACGCTTTCTTTCCGCGATAATTGCATTTGCGATTCCTTCTCCAAAGTTTTTAATTGATGAAAGTCCGAATCTAATTCTGTCTTTCATTTCAACTGTTTTTCCTGTTCCGTCAGTTGTCGTCTCGCCTGGCTTTGCTTTGATTACGGTGAAGTCTGCAAATGATTCGTTAATGTTTGGTGGAAGTACTTCAATACCCATTCGACGACATTCGGTGATGTAGATGGCGATTTCTTCTACTTCGCCGTGCGCTCCAGTAAGAACTGCCGCCATATAAATAGCCGGGTAGTTTGCTTTCATGTAGGCCGTCTGATAGGCGAGTCGTCCATAACTTGCGGCATGAGCTTTGTTGAATCCGTACGCAGCGAACGGTTCGATGAGTTTCCAAAGTTGATCTGCTTTTTTGTCAGAAAGCTTATTTGCTTTGAAACCTTTGAGAAGTTTTTCTTTTTGTGCGGCCATTTCTTCCGGGATTTTCTTTCCCATGGCTTTTCGGAGCTTGTCTGCTTCGAGCCAAGAGTATCCAGCAATCTTGATCGCGATCATCATCACGTCGTCCTGGTATGTGATCACTCCGTATGATTGGTCGAGGATTTCTTGCATACGAGGATCGAGATATGTCACAAGTTCTGGATTGTGCTTTCGTTCGATGTATTGAGGAATCGATTCGAGAGGTCCTGGTCGGTACAAGGCAACCATGGCGTTGATATCGTGGATAGTTGTCGGTTTTAGTTCCTTGAGATACTTCGTCATGCCGTCTCCGTTCAATTGGAAAAGACCTTCGGTTTCACCACGCGCAAGCATTTCGAATGTTTTCTTGTCGTCAATTGGAATATTGTCGAGATCAATTTTTACACCCTCGATCTGCTCAGTGAGGTCAATTGCATCTTTGAGCTGTGAGAGGTTTGTAATTCCAAGGAAGTCGAACTTAAGAAGACCTACATTGTCTTCACCTACAGCACGCATGTCGTACTGTGTGATGACATGACCTTTTCCTTTTGGATCAAGCTGAAGGGGTACCATTTCATTCAAAGGTACAGGAGAAATCACCACACCTGCAGCGTGTACCGAGATGTGTCGTGCACAACCTTCGATTTTTTTTGCCATGTCGATAATGTCTTTGGCGTCCTCATCTTTTTCATACATAGCTTTGAGCTCTGGTACGAGTTCTATGGCATGATCTATGGTCATAGGGAAACCTTGTGCTCCCATTGGAATCATTTTTGAAATAAGATCTCCGGTTGAATATGGATATCCCATCGCTCTCGCAACATCTCGCACTGCGCCTCGTGCCATCATTGTTCCAAAGGTTCCAATCTGCGCTACTTTATCGTCGCCGTATTTTTGTCGTGCGTATTGGATGATTTCGTCTCGTCGATTGTCGGCGTAGTCCATGTCGATATCGGGAGCAGATGGTCGCTCAGGGTTCAAGAATCGTTCGAACGGAAGTTTATATTCAATTGGATTCACGCTCGTAATTTTGTTGAGGTACGTCACAATAGACCCGGCAACAGACCCTCGAATGTTTGTGAGGATTCCGTGTGCGTGTGCGTATCGAAGGAGGTCGGCTACTACAAGGAAATATTTTGCAAAGCCTTTGTTTTTGATTACTTCTAGTTCGTAATCAATACGTTTTGTTACTTCTTCTGTGGCCTCGAGATTTCTTACTTTAAGACCTTCATACGTAAGTACTCGCAGTTCTTCGTTGGCTTCGCGGCCACTTTCTACGATGTAGTCAGGGAAGTACCACTTACCGAGAGTGAGTGTGAGATTACACTTCTCGACAATTTTCTGGCAATTATCAAGCGCGTCCGGTGTTTCTTTGAAGAACTCTTCAGCTTGTTCTCCTGTGATAAAAGAGAAGTCAGCATTATCTTCTCTGCTTCGTTCGCTAAACTGATCCTGGATTGCAATCAAAGTTTCTCGCGCTTTCTTATCTTCGGGTTTGATGTAGTAAACGTCATGAGCCGCAACGAGAGGGATGTTTTCCTTGCGAGCGAATGCGATGACCTTTTGCATTTTTTCTTGGTGACCTTCGATTTCTGGGTGATGTGAAATTTCAAGATAGAAATCATCACCAAATGTTTTTTTATAAAAATCAGCAAGTTCTTTTGCGGCAACCTCGTTGTCGCCATCAAGTGCGAGCGAAATTGCGCCACTAAAAGAGGGCATAATTACGACGAGTCCTTGAGGATACTTTTCAATTATTTCGCGATCGATTCGGGGTTTGTAGTAAAAACCCTCAAGGTTGGCATCTGTAGTGAGTTTGATGAGGTTCTTGTAGCCAGTCTCGTCTTTGGCGAGCATGACAAGTCGAGTTCGCTTATTGTCGATTCGAGGCTCCATATCTTTTCGTCCTCGAATTGCAACATAGAAGTCTACACCAAGAATCGGTTTGATATTGTTCTTGATGCACGCAGAATAAAAATCAATCACCCCGTACATGTTTCCTGCATCAGTAATGGCAAGTGCATTCATGTCGCACGCGATTGCTTTTTTCACCAAATCTTTCACTTTCGGAAGTGCTTGCAAAAGACTGTAGTGACTATGGGTATGTAGGTGGACGAATCGAGAAGGCATAATTGGTCTATAATATAGAGGCCTATTATAATTTTTTACCGGCATTTAAAGAAGTGAACAAAGTAATACAAGGAACAAAAAGAAGAGCGTCAATCGGGGTATTGGCTAAGACTCTCATTAAGCCTTCAAACAAAGGCGAAGCAAAGCGGTTTGTTTTGTCGCAGTTGAAGGATAAGCCACATATCAAGTGGGTGATTGGAATTGATGAGGTAGGTCGGGGACCGGTTGCGGGACCTGTCACGATGTGTGCTTTTGCCTGTACGGTCGATTTATTTAAAAAAGGACTTGCTCGACATTTTGGTAATAAGACGAGCGGTAAAAGTTCTTTTACAGATTCGAAGCAGATGACGCCGACGTCTCGGGAATTTTGGAATACATATATAAGAGGAGTGGCGACAACGTCAAAAGAAATATATTTTGAAATCGCCTCTAAGTCAGCCGATGACATAGATCGACGAGGTATTTCATACATGATCCGTTCAATTATTTTAAAACTTCTTACTACGTATGAAAAAAAGAATATTCACCTTGGGAACGCGTTTATTGTGTTAGATGGGTCACTCAAGGCTCCTCAGGAATATTCTCAAGTGACTGTGATAAAAGGGGACGCACATCTCGAGCCGATTTCTCTTGCGTCTATCCTTGCAAAGGAACATCGTGACTCATATATGAAGCGTATTGCAAAAAAGTTCCCTCAATATGGGTTTGAGAGGCATGTGGGGTATGGAACGAAAGAGCATATGAGAGCAATAGCAAAGAAGGGGATCTTAGCGCTACATAGAAAGTCTTTTTTGAAAGGTTCTGTTCGTGTTAGCAAAAAATAGGCTATATACAGGCCATTTATTGCCTCTTTTTAGTTTTTATGTATAATTCGCTCCTATGGTAAATCATATGCGACATACCCGAGGTCATACTCGGAATCGACGAAGTCACGACGCACTCAAGTCAAAGGGGGTTATTCTCTGTGATAAATGCGGCGCTCCAAGCCTTAAGCACATTGTTTGTAAGAACTGTGGATTCTACAAAGGACGAGACGTTTTGAATAAACAGGCAAAACTCGATAAGAAAGTAGCAAAGTCAAAAGCAGCTGCGAAATAATCTCAAAAGATTAAAACAAAAGCCCCGAAAGGGGCTTTTGTTTTTTACTCATTCATTGGAATATACTGCTCAATAAACTTTAATATTTCTTCGGGGCTCTTTTTCTCGTACCCCTGTGACAGAATGAAGTCAATGTCTTTTTTTGCATCTGCAATATCGAGAGGTAATTCCTCTAGTGTTCGTCTATGTTTTAAGTCCCCATTCTGGCTTCTTCTGTACGCTCGCTGTGCGCTTGTTTCTGCGTCAACGTCCAACATGAATTTGTGTTCCGTCGGAATGTGAAGAATATGAATGTCTTCCCAGTGATGACCAGCAAATACTATTGGTTGCGTTTGCTCTTCTATGAACTTATCCATTATTTCTTGTCTTTTTTCGGCAAGAAGTCGAAGTCTTTCGTTTGGCCAGTTTTTCTTTGGGATTCCATCAAAACCTAAGATCTGACAGGCCTCATCATCGAATTCATCAAGATCTTTCGCGACGATATGTGGCCAGAGCTTATTAATTTCTTCCAAAATTGTTGTTTTCCCTGAACCTGACGCTCCGGCTATGTGACAGATTATATTGCTCATAGGGTTATTATACCGGGGATGCCTGTCCAGACGCTACTTTTGACTATTGCGCCCGAGAGGTAAAAGGTATATGCTTTTCGTAACCGAACTTTAATACAACGTAATACCAATGGCCAACAGACACCTTTCGAGATCGATAGTACTCCAGTCACTCTTTGAGTGGGACTTTCGAGGCCTCGCTGATTCTGCTATTGGTGAAGTTGTAGAAAGAAACACTCAAGAATTTGCCCCCGGTGTAAACGATTACACATTTACAAAAGGTCTCGCAGAAGGCGTTCTCAAAAAGAGAACAGATTTGGATTTGATTATCGAAAAAGCCGCTCCTGAATGGCCGATCAAAAAGATTGCAACAGTAGACCGAAATGTTCTTCGACTTGGTCTCTACGAACTTCTTTTTGCAGATAAGAAAGAAGTGCCCGCAAAAGTTGCAATCAACGAAGCGATTGAACTCGCAAAAACATTCGGTGGAGAAACATCTGGTAAATTCGTAAACGGCGTACTCGGAGCTGTATACAAAGAAATGGGCGAACCTGGTAAGGACGAGATCTCTCCACGAAAAAAGAAGGATGTGCCTTTTGAAGAAATGCCGATTAAGGTCCTTGGTGGAGCTGTGGTGTATGCATATGAGGGTGATGAGCTTTATCTCGCTTTTGTGCATGATGTATTCGGACACTGGACTCTTTCTAAGGGTAAACTCGAAGAAGGAGAAGATGCTCAGGCGGGAACTATTCGTGAGATTAAAGAAGAAATGGGAATCGATATTGAACTCGAGGATGAGCTTGCAAGTAACGAATACGTTGCATCACATCCAGAAGAGGGAAAAATCAGAAAGCAGGTGAAGTACTTCCTCGGAAAAGCAAAATACGAACCTCTTACACTCGGATCAAGTGGAGGGCTCGATAAAGCGCAGTGGTTTAAGGCACAGGATATTCTCACTCTCAATTTTTATAATGATATTCTTCCCATCGTAACAAAGGCGATGAACATTCTTAATACTAAAAAAGTGATGGGAGGGTCAAAATAGACCTTCTTGCCAAAAACCTATAATAAGGTAGAAATGCTGTATGGATTTCTCTGTATTTGAAAAAAGCATAGGACTAACGTTCAAAAACAAGGACTTATTGAAACAGGCCTTTATTCATCGTTCATATGTAAACGAGCATCGATCGTCAAAACTTGAACA
>JACCDR010636939.1_pt1 | contig 41774 bp, 33 predicted proteins | sample 7446431 | NCBI WGS metagenome assembly JACCDR01 (sample SAMN15323443, study PRJNA562643) | freshwater metagenome | isolation source: river surface water | place: USA:Blue River Watershed | collected 2017-08-17
AAAGTAATAATCATCCCGATTTAACCATGCGTTTTCAGTTTCATGAAATCAATAAAAGTTTTGCAGTGGAGTGTAAATTTAGAAGCGATTATTACAAGGATGGTGTAGAATGGTGCAAAGAACCTCAGTTAGAAAAATACAGAAAATACGAAAGTGATAAAAATCTAAAAGTATTTATCATCATTGGCGTTGGTGGCGTAGCCTCAGAACCAGCAGAATTATTTATTATTCCTTTAGATAAAATCGCCACTACATTTTTAAGCAAAAGCTTTTTGAGTAGCTATAAAAAGGACAATTTCAAAGAGGCTAATTTCTTTTACGAATACGAAAAAGAGGTTTTGAAGTAGAAAGTGAAGAAGTTTATAAGCTTTCAACATTGCTAAAAAGTTTTTGAATTACCCCCGTAGAGCCGAGGCAATGCGTAGAGCCGAGGCATTGCCTCGGCTCTACATTATGGGTATCCAAATTTTGTTTTTGTTGGAGCAAAATACCAATAAACGTGATTAAGAGAACAAACAGAAATGTAAAGAATAACTACGGCAAAAGAATGTTTTAACTTTTTACAACATATTTATAGCATGAAATTACAAGATACATCCACTCATTCAATACAAAATAGAGTATCAAAAACGATTTTTTATTTATGTTTATTCCTAAGTTTTGGGGTTCAGTTTAAGGTTGAAGCTCAAAAAATACTACAGGCTCAAATAATTCTTAACAATAATGATACACTAAACCAAAATATAAAAGTTAAAACAAGTCTATTTTCACCAAACGATTTAGATGTATTCAGTGTCAATAAGCAAATTGTAATAATTGACTCGCTGAAAAAGAAACATACAATCGATGCTACAGAAATCAAAAAAATGACCTTTGTCGATTTCCAGCAAAAAAAAAGAATATTTGTCGGAATATTTTTGTTTAAACGCGACCAAATTTTAAAAGAGTTAGTACACGATGGGAAAATAAAGTGGTACAGAGCATATTATCCACATTTTGATGGTTCTATTGTGTATTCTGAAATTATGATAAATGAGAATAATGAAACAGTGACAATAGATCCAATAAACAGCAAAAGGAAAAAGCTAAAAGTGATTACGAAAGCTAAACCTGAACTTGCCAAAGTAATTGAAATGAACGAAATGACCAACGAAAACATTTTGACAATTTTACAACTCTACGACGAATAAATGCTTTACAGTGTATTTTTGAAACACCAATCATAGATGCAAAAAGTTTTAAATTGAGGTGCAGCAGTTATGTAATCTTTGGGCGTTACCAAATGAACACCATAGTAAACATCAAAAACCAAGACAACCATCACACATGATAGAACAATACAAAATAAAACCTGACGGATTCAAAGAAATACGAAAGCAAGTAATTATTAAGACGATTCCACTTGGACTTATTGCCTTAGCAACTGGAATTGGGGTTTCTGTTCTCAACCCAAATGGTCAGGACAATCAAACAAATGTATTACCATTTGTAATCTCTATCGGTTTGGCGGCACTTGGTTTTAGTATCTATAAAGGAATAAACAGACAAAAACTGCTATTTGACAGTTATAAATTAAGTATTTCAGACGATGGAATAACAAGAGAACAATCAAACACCCCGACAATAAATATCCCTTACAGCGACATCAACTCAATCACAAAAGACGATAAAGGTAACTTTTCAATTAAAGGACGAACAGCAACAGACACTATTGGAGTATCATATCTGATTGAAAATCATGAACAATTAGAACAAAAATTAAGTCAGATTAGACCGATTGAAACTACAAGTAAGCCCTCGTTTGACCAAAAATATCGAATGCCATTTGTATTTTTGACACTTGCTTGCATGGCGACAGTTTATATTTCAGCAAACAAAATTTTGGTTGGTATTAGTGGGGCTGTTGTGAGTATAAACCTAATTTGGTCTTTCTTCCAAATTCAGAAAAATAAAAATATTGACAGTAAAACTAAACGAGGGAGTTATTGGACAATCTTGGTTTTGTTTTCAATAATTATGACAATGCTATTTAAACTAACAACATAGTAAATATAAACAGTTTGAGGGGTAATTGGCAACGCACAACATTTGTGGCAAGTGGAGCAGACGGAGTTATTGAACATTAGGTACTTGATTGTACATTATTTCGGCTGATGAGAACCTATCAAATACTTATAAGTAAATAAACAGCAGTAATTTATATCAACACATATTCAAAAAAGCGAATGTCAAATCACTAGCTCTTCAAAGCCTTCTTTCACTCAGCACGACCAATAAGCGTCTGCGAGTACCAGCCAAGTGTAAGTTGCAGATTGCTTGTTTAAGTTTTAAATTTGAAATACTAAAGGGCAAACTCAGAGCTTAGTACGCTGAAATTGCCCTTTACAAATACTTTGCTTTTATTCGTAAACATCCCCCCTACCCCAACCTTAAACATACAATAAAACACCTCACAGGTGCGAGCTCCCTCTATGAGATGTTTGGGTATTTATCCACGTTTTGGGATAAGAGATTTTAGCCTTTATGCTACAAGCAAAACCTCACATCTGCAAGCAAAAACAATGCTTAATCTTTGAAAGCCAACTCGTTGCGTAAGCCACTAAACTGCTTAATATCAAGCGACAAAGCACCTATTTTCAAGCCTATTTCAACCCGAATAGGAATCTTATTCATATCATTTGAAATCCAAATCTTCACCGATTCTTCATCTTGGAAAAAGCTATTTTGAGGCAACATCGGGATAATTTTGAAGGTTTCTATCTTGCCAAATTTGGTTTTTATGACCTCTTTACCAACAAATTTCAAACGCATATTATAGACCTTTTTATCGAAGAAAAAAGAAAGAGGTAAACTTTCGCCAACCTTCAATTTATTGAAATCCATCGCTCGCACATAATAATAGCTGCTCACCACATCTTGAATCCCTTCGGGAATTGGATACGCATTTTTTTCTTTGTCATCTATCAGTTCGTAGCTCAATGCCTTATTTTGGTTATGGTCAAAAACAACCTTTTCTTCTGAACGATAATTGCCTTCTTGTTTTTTCATATAAAACTGCTGAGGCAACAGTTTTTCGCTATCAATATGCGAAGCCCAAGTATCACGCACCCTCGTTACCCAGTCGGTCATGCCAGTGGTTCTACCTTGCACAACCACCTTATAACAAGACCTACCATTGGCCATTTGGAACTTATCATCAACGTCAACCACCGCTTCGGCAGCATTGACAAAGCCGTAATGCACCCTGTATTCGATGCGTTCGCCTCGCACAATACTAGAAGGATGGTCTATGCTATTTTCTTGTTGCAAACCAATAAAACTCATGAGTGCGACAGCCAACCCAAGAAAGCCCAGTACTTTTTTCATAGTAATAAGTAACATTAAGTGTATTTTGACAGTATTTAACGAATATTTTAAAGACAAATTAAAAGGTTTACGCCCCTAATGAAAATGTAAAATTATGTGATTCGTTATAATTATTTGTACTTTAAAGTATGTAACGAATTTCTTGTTCGTTTATATATACGAAGACAAAGAAAGGACAAGATTGAATGGATGGTTCTAACGTTATTAAAAACTCAAATACGTTTGTAGATTTTTGAAAAAGATTTTATCTGATTTATTTTTTATTAAACTCCTCAAAATTAACGATTTAATGCTTTTACGAAAACTAATCAATCCCAAGATTTCTTGAAATTGATTAGTTTTGTAACAATTCTGTTTTACGCACAAGCAATTTTATTGACACGCAATTGGTGTCTGCCTCCTTCAAAATTCGTTTGTATGAATGTATCGGTAATGGCGGCGGCTTCTTCGAGGCTTACAAAACGGGCAGGAATACACAATACGTTGGCATCGTTGTGCAAACGTACCAGTTGCGCTACTTCTGTGTTCCAAGCCAAACCTGCTCTAATACCTTGGTGCTTGTTGGCGGTAATGGCTACGCCGTTGGCACTGCCACAAAGCAAAATACCTAGGTCAAATTCGTTGTTTTCTACGGCTGTAGAAAGCGGATGAGCAAAGTCTGGATAGTCGCAAGAAGCATTGCTGTAAGGGCCAAAGTCTTTTACTTCGTATCCTTCTTTCTGTAATTTTTCAATCAGTACAGCTTTGTACTCAAATCCCGCATGGTCTCCTCCGATGGCAATTTTTTTCGACATTTTATAAAAAAATCAGAATTTATGTAACAAAAAAAAGTTGTTTTACGTTTAGCTTTTTTGGTGCTTTGCAAAGATACGCTTCTCTTGCCTAAACCACCTAATATTCATCACAAAAACCCGCAAAAGCTATGACTGAAAGAGAAAATGAAACCTTGCTCAAGGAAGAAGAAAAAATCAAAAAAGCCTTCGTTGACCACACTTGGGCCGAAATCCGTTCGGAGGAATCTTGGCGTATTTTTAAAATTATGTCGGAATTTGTAGAAGGCATCGACAAAATGGCAAAAATTGGGCCTTGTGTATCTATTTTTGGCTCGGCTCGCACCAAGCCCGACAATCCTTATTATAAAATGGCGGAGGAAATTGCTGCCAAATTGGTGCGTCATGGCTACGGCGTAATCACAGGTGGTGGGCCAGGTATCATGGAGGCAGGTAATAAAGGTGCAAAATTACAAGGCGGAAAGTCGGTCGGATTAAACATCGAGCTTCCTTTCGAGCAGCATCCTAATCCTTATATTGATAGCGATAAAAACATCAATTTCGATTTCTTTTTTGTACGAAAAGTAATGTTTGTTAAATACTCGCAAGGCTTTATCATTATGCCCGGTGGCTTTGGCACACTCGACGAAATGTTTGAGTCGCTTACGCTGATTCAAACCCATAAAATCGGACGCTTCCCTGTGGTGTTGGTTGGCAAAGAATATTGGGGCGGCTTGCTCGATTGGATTAAAACTACCATGGTAAATGCAGGCAATATCAAAGCAGATGACCTCGAACTCATTTCCTTGGTTGATAATCCTACCGATGCCGTGCGTGTAATTGATGACTTTTATGCCAAATATCTGTTAAAACCCAATTTCTAAAGCTATTTTTCTCTTTTCTTTTCATCGAAAAAAGCCGTTTCAGTACATTCGATGAAAAGAAAAGCCCTTTTGCTTTCCTTTTTTCTTCTAAAATAATTGTTCAAAACGCTTATTGGTTGCCAAATTCGCTATTTGATGTGCTATTTGTATATTTGGTTAGATATTACCGCTTATTAATCCAAGTAAAAAAAACTAGCCTTAACTTTGTACATAACTGGTTATCAGTAAATTGCCTTGACTCATTAACATACCCTTCAACACTATTTCTCGTTCCGTTTTTGACCAACCACTAACTAGGGTTAATTTTTTATTTTAAAAACATTTTGTAGTGTTTTTACAAGTTCTTGTAAAAGCTCAATTGACTATAGTTAATAAAAGTAAATAAAATGTACTGTTATTGAGGTATTTTAAGTATATTAAGTTTTATTTTGCATAAAAAAATTGAATCCATAAACATAGTATAAATATTTACGTAATTTATTCATTATAAGAATGATAAGTATTAAGAAAATTTATATAGTAGCCTTGTTTGTAGCGGGTTTTATCACGCTACAAGGATGTTCGTATGACGCTCTTCCGTCGCAACAAGGGACGATGAATCAGATTAAAACGGCAGAAACGTTTAATTGGGGCGTTAATAAAAAAGTCACTTTTGAAATCATTGGAGCGAATGTTGAAGTAAACAGTAAAAATACCTTTTATATCAAAAGTGAAGATGGCGTAGGCATTGTAGCCATGAGTCACTATATCAAAGACAGTTTTACGGGAGGTTTTATTATTCCGGCTGGTACCGACAAAGTGATGGTACAATACGGCTCAATTAAGAAGACCTACGATATTTATGATGCTGACAAAATAACTTTGAATTTAGACGAAGAACTAAGTAGCTCATTTCAGTAAAAAACTCACTCTCCATCATGTTTTAAGATAAACTTATGAAAAAATATTCTTTATTTTTATTTGTAGCAACGTTGTTGTTTGCCGTGCAAGTGCAAGCACAAGAAATATTTTACCGTTACGAACCAGGCAGTTTGCCAGCGAGATCAAGATGCTGGAGCAATAAAGGCATGGATGTATCAACCGATACAAGATATGTACTCGAAGGGGTACAATCGGCTTATACCAAAAACACCTTGACCATCAATCCCGAAGATACATGGGTGAAATCGCCTTGGACAAAGCTTGGCAGTGATAGTCTTACGTTTAAAGTACGCTTGCAAGGTGGTGGAGCATCGTTGCGTCAAATTTTGATTCGCTTTATCCCCTACGATTCTCTTAGTGCAAGTAGTACCAAAGAAGGTACGCCTTTGACTCAAACGCTCACCTACACCTTTAGCAATCCGATTGTTGGTACAAGTTCTATTTTCGCAAGAAGAGCTTCGTTTCCTATTCCTAAGACCCTTAAAAATAATACCCTACCATACAAAGTAATGATTAGCTTCCTTGGGGCAGGTGGAACAGGTAGTGTTTATATTGATGACATTGTAATTTCGGGAATCCATTGGTCGAATCCAGTGGATGATTGCTTGCCTTACAAACCCGTAATTGACACCGATGGCGATGGCATTGCCGACGTGGACGACGCTTATCCGAACGACCGCTATAAGGCTTATAATACTTTTTGTCCGGGTCCTAGTTGGGGAACTTATATGTACGAAGATTTATGGCCTGCCAAAGGTGACTACGATTTCAACGATTTGGTATTAGATTTTAGGTATAAAATTGTAACCAATTCCGATAACCGTGTAGTATTTCTTCATGCGTATTTTACGATAAGAGCGGTAGGTGCAACGTATCAAAATGCCCTTGGTTTGCAATTTGATAAGCTCAATAGCAATAAAATTAGAAGTGTAAAAGGAGCGAAAAATAGCAATGCCAAATGGACAAGTTTCGATGCCAATGGTACGGAGAGTGGGCAAGAATACGCTAATATTATTGTGTATGATAATATTTCAAAATACATCAAAAACACGGGTGGTTTTGGGGTAAACGTGAGCAAGTCGTTTCCTTCGGTTGTACCTGATACTACCGAAATTATAGTGGAATTTGACCCAGACCCAGCTCCAGGCCGAGGCATCCGTTGGTGGGAACTTGACTTTAACCCTTACTTGATTGTCAACCAAGAAAGAGGAAAAGAGATTCACTTGCCGGGTTACGTGCCAACAACAAAAGCCGCTACCAAATATTTCGGACAAGGCGATGACGATACCGATTTGTCAAAAGCCAAATATTACAAATCGAAAGATAACTTGCCTTGGGGCTTAGAGTTGCACGAGTATATTCCACACATGCAAGAATACCAAGAAATTACCAAAGGTTATCTGCGGTTTTTCCAATGGGCCCAAAGTAATGGTACGATTTATAAAAACTGGTACAAAGACTGGAAAGTCAATCGAGATTACTTGTTTCTTTATACATTCTAAAACAAAAAGGGTAGCATTTGCTACCCTTTTTGTTTGCCTTTGATGTGATTTTTACACCTTTCTTTTGGCTAAATACGCCTCCATAGCTTCTAGCGATAAAGCGTTGAAAGTCATGTCTTTGGTTAAGCCTCCTTTGCGTGCATTGGCAACGCCATAGTGCATATCGAAGTAGCCTTCTTTTTCGTGGGCATCTGGATTAATAGACAGCATTACGCCTTGTGCTAAGGCATAATCAATCCAACGCCAATCTAAATCAAGGCGATACGGACTAGCGTTTATTTCTATCACCACGCCGTTGGCAGCACAGGCATCAATCATCTTTTTGTGGTCAACAGGATAGCCTGCTCTTGCCAAGAGCAAGCGTCCGGTAGGATGCCCAAGGATGGTCGTAAAAGGATTTTCGATTGCTTTGAGAAGTCGATTCATCGCCTTTTCTTCGGTCATTTTTAAGTTTTGATGCACCGAAGCCACTACGTAATCAAACGTTTTGAGTATTTCGTGGCTATAATCTAACGAACCATCGCCCAAAATATCCGACTCAATGCCCTTCAAAATTTTAAAAGGCTGTTTTCCATCCAACGCATATTGTGCATTAAGCTGGTCGATTTCGGCGTGTTGAGCTATTACTCTTTCTTCGGATAAGCCTCTTGCATAAACGGCAGTCTTAGAGTGGTCGGCAATGCCTAGGTATTCAAAGCCCAATTCTCGACAATAATTAGCCATTTCAGCCAAACTATGTTTCCCGTCGGAATAGGTAGAATGGTTATGCAAAATACCCTTGAGGGCATCCCAAGTGACCAAATCGGTATTTTGGTGTTTTTTTACCCAATCAAATTCTTGGTTTCCTTCTCGCATTTCTGGAATAATATAAGGGAAACCAATATGTGTATATGCCGCTTCTTCCGATTCAAACACGTGTTGTTGAAGGCTTTTATATAAATTGTATTGTTGCAAATGAGCCTGTGCCGCACTATACACTAAAGTTTGATTGACAAAACGCTCTGACGAACAAATCAGTATTTCGACAGGAATGCTTTTGCCTTCAAAAAAACCTCTCCAAGCAAAAGGCGACGACTGTTTTTCGTCTTGCTGCAGACCATTCAAGGCATTGAGGTGCTGTTGTACAAGCCAAGGTTGTGTATGTCCTACGAGCAGTTGAATGCTTATCACCACTTCATTTTTACGACGCACATCGCCTACAATTGCAACTTGTTCAAAAGTCTGTTCGAGATAATCCAAAAGGATATTGGCAAGTTCTTCGCCTTTTTCCATGCGAAGTTTACCCGCATTCGATTGGTTATAAGCGATACCTTGTTTGATGGTTTCTTGAATTTTTTCGCCAAAACCTTTTAATTGGGCAATCGCTCCATTCTCACAAGCCAGTGCCAATTCTCGCACATCAGTAATGCCCAATTCTTGCCAAATTGCCCGTACTTTTTTAGGGCCAATTCCCTTGATTTGTAACATTTCTAATAAACCTTCGGGGGTTTTGGCAAGCAGTTCTTCCAACTCTTGCAACGTTCCTGTACGTTTAATTTCTTCCACTTTGGCAGCAGCACTCTTCCCAACGCCTTGTATCGCTGCAATAGTAGCGGTATCGGTATGGGCTAATTCGCCTACAAACTTATCTAAAGCACGTACCGCAAAGCCAAGGTTTTTGATTTTAAATTCATTCTCCTCATGCAGTTCGAGCAGTTTGAGGGTAAGTTCGAGTATGTCTAAAATCGTTTGATTCATGAGTTGAGTAACCAAAACAAGGATGTTGAAAAATGACAGTTTTTATTCCTCCAAATAATCTAAATCTTTGCTATGCGTTTCGGGGATGGTCAGGATGGAGAAAAACGCCAACACAAAACAAATCGCTCCTACTACCGCCGCCGCATATAGCACATCGAGGCTAGGCTTGAGTTCGGTATAAAGCATGGTCATGCCAATCACCGTACCACGCACCATATTCGGAATGGTTGTTGCTGCGGTAGCACGAAGGTTTGTGCCAAATTGCTCCGCTCCGATGGTCACAAACATCGCCCAATAACCAACCGAAAAGCCAGCCAAGATACACACATTGTACAAGCCTGTGGCTGTTGAAATATGACCAAACAAAAATATAAAACTACAAACCAAGGTAAGCAACAAGAGAATCGCCACGGCTTTCTTGCGTGATTGCAGTGCTTGCGAGATAAAGCCACTCGCCAAGTCGCCTAGAGCCAAGCCTATGTAGCAAAACATAATGGCTTTTCCAGGTTTGATTTCTTCGGCAATGCCAAATTTCTCACCAAATTCGTTAGCAAACGTAGCAAGAATCCCAATCACAAACCAAGTGGGCATTCCGATTGCAATACATTTCAAATACCTGCTTAGACGATTGGCGTTAGTAAACAAGGCGAAGAAATTCCCTTTTTTTACGGAAGTATTTTGCTTGATGTTTTCAAACATACCTGATTCAAAAACGCTGATTCGTAACAACAAAAGCACAAAACCTAAGCCTCCACCTACAAAGTAAGCATAACGCCAACTACCAAAAAGCTCGACCGTAAAATAGGCAACAACCGCCCCAAACAAGCCAATACCTGCCACCAACGACGAGCCAATAGCACGTAATTCTTTCGGTAAAACTTCCGATACCAAGGTGATGCCTGCACCCAATTCGCCAGCGAGCCCGATGCCTGCTATAAAACGTAAAATAGCATAAGTGTTGGTATCTTGTACAAAACCACAGCCAATATTGGCGATAGAGTACGTAAGAATCGAGCCAAACAAAACCGATAAGCGTCCTTTTTTATCGCCCAATACGCCCCAAAGAATACCGCCAATGAGCAAGCCGCCCATTTGCCAATTGAGAATATCTTTGCCAATAATACCTACCGCTTCTTTCGATAAGCCAAGGTCTTTTAAGCTTGGCACACGCACAATACCAAAAAGTAATAAATCATAAATATCCACAAAATAGCCAAGAGCCGCTACAATGACAGGAATACTAAATAAATGCTGATAAGTGGTTTTTGAAATAGATTGGTTCATAGTAAAATATGGGATTTATCAATGCAACATTATGAATTGTGATAGTTAGAAAGCCCACAATAACCTTGCTTCTTCTTTGATAAAAACAAGAGCAACTTCACTCGGATTGCGTTGGCTTTGGAGGAGTTTTTCAAATACTTTTTTCGATAACGCCACGGCAGGAGCATCGGGTTCTAGCTCGGTAGCAGCGAGGTTGATAAGCGAAATGGTTTCGTTCACGGCATTTTTTACAGTTAACCAAGCTTCGTCGCTCATATAGACTTGTTGCGAAAAATTGTGGCTCAATTCGTTTCTAATTTCGTGGGTGAGCAGTTGTTGGTAAGCTACCGCCGAAATTTCGGGCGGGCTTGTCCGCAGCAGTAACTGGCTTGGGGCGATTCTTTCTAAGAGCAAACAAATTCTTTCATAAGCACCCAAGCGTAGGGTAAGGGTAGTTTTGTCGCTTAAACCTTGGGCTTCTAACTTTTTTTGGTCTAAGTCTTTTTTAACAAAAGCATTGATAGACAAATACATAGCCCACAAAATCAAGGCCGCAGGAAGTATCACTTTGAGCAAATCGGCAACTAATTCCATAAAGAAAGGGTTTACATAAAATATCCTAGCTATAACTCCCTAGCGAGTATTTTATTGGGATTAATGGAAAATTTTTCAAAAATAGCTAATTTCGCCCTGAACTGTATAAGTTTATGAGTCATACCAGCATAAATCCTATAAACATTACGCCAAAAGCCAAGGCAGAAATACAAAAAGCCTTACAAATCAAAGGGATTCCAGAGGCGTATTACTTGCGTATTGGTTTGCGAGGCAGTGCCTGTAGTGCCGCCTACCTGATTGGTTTCGATAAGCAAGAAGTACACGACCAACTGTATGAAATAGATGGCATTACGGTGCTTATCAATAAGCATCATTTGATGTATCTGCTTGGTGTTACGCTTGATTTTGAGGAGGAAGGAAACGGATTTACTTTTATCAAATAGATGCCGAGCACATGGCTTACCAAAGGCATCAGTTATTTCATATTAATTTACTTGTTTTTCGATGAAAATTGCAGCGATAGATATTGGCTCGAACGCCGCCCGAATGCAAATCTCAAGAGTTTTAGAAAATGAAGGCACGATTAGCTTCAAGCGTGTCGAGTACGTCCGTTTTGCCTTGCGTTTAGGACATGATGTTTTTAACGACGGAGAGATTAGCCCCGAGTCGGAGGTAAGAATTTTCAAGTTGCTTCATGCCTATAAGCTACTCATGGATTTGCACGAAGTAAAAGATTACATGATATGTGCCACTTCTGCCATGCGAGAAGCTGGCAATGCCGAAGCTATCATTACCAGAATCCATAAAATTTTGGACATGAAAATTCATGTAATTGACGGAGCAAAAGAAGCCGAACTTATCAACGACGTGGTGGTGCAATCGCTTGATGGCAACGACTATTTGCACATAGATGTAGGCGGTGGTTCTACCGAACTCAACATCTACAGCAACCGCCAGAAAGTAGCTTCTCGGTCGTTTAAGATTGGCTCGGTGCGTTTGCTAGAACACAAAGAGCGAGAAAGCGATTGGGACAAAATGCGTAAATGGATTGAACAACACGTACAACCCGGCAAAAAAGGCATTACAGCCGTAGGAACGGGTGGTAATATCAATAAGATTTTTAATTTTTCTACCAATCACGAAACAGCCACCTCCATCAGTATCGACGAACTGATACGGGTAAAAGACTTTATTGGTGGACATACCTACGAAGAACGTATCAATAGACTTCGCCTAAACGCCGACCGTGCCGATGTAATTGTGCCAGCCGCCGAAATCTATCTCAACGTGATGCGTTGGGCAGGAGCAGCGTCTATAATTGTACCAGACGTAGGGCTAAAAGATGGGATTATTCAGATGGTTTATGAAAGGATTCAAAGCAGAAGACGATAAGTTGTTTGGGAAGTATTTTCGATAACACAAAAACATCGCCACTGCCCATACGTGGATTGGTAATATTGTCAGGACAACGAGCTAATCGGTTTGTCCTGTTTTTTTTTAGGAACGATTAAACCTTTCGCCTTTTTACCTTGTCAAAGTGTTGAAATTAGGTAAAAAACACCCTTTACCACAGATTTTACCAGTGAAGTACACTTCTCCATTTGATTGCGAAAAGCCTCCTAAAAATGTATTTTCCAAGCATTGGTAGAAGCTCAACTTTATAAAAAGTGATTGTTTCAATATTTATCCGAATACTTCTATGAAAAAGAATCATTTGCTGACAAGCCTATTGTTTGCTTTTTGTATCATCGTTGGCTCACAATACGTGAGCTATGCACAGGGTGGTAGGCCACGTCAAGGTTTTCAAAACAAAAGCCCCGAAGAAAGGGCTAGTTTGCAAGTCCAAATGCTTTCTAAGCAACTCAATCTGAGTGCCGACCAAGAAAAGCAACTTACACCCTTGTTTTTGGAAAGAGTACAAAAAAGAGATGCCCTACGAACGGCAAGCGATAAGAAAGCCGCTTTAGCAGAAATGCAAGCCTTGAATCAAACGCAGGAAGGACAAATCAAAAGCATTTTGAGTCCAGAACAATACGAACAATACAAGGCTTTACAAGAAAAAATGAAAGACCGCATGATGGACAAAGCGAGAGAACGTTTTAATAATGAAAAAAGAAAATAGACTGTAAAAACAAAAAAGCTTTACCAAATGGTAAAGCTTTTTTGTTGAGTGGACCAGCATGGGCTCGAACCATGGACCCCCTGATTATGAGTCAGGTGCTCTAACCGGCTGAGCTACAAGTCCTTTACGCATCAACCTCTTGGAGAGGTTTTCGTAACAGGTGCAAAATTAATAGAATACAAGCTAATTTGCAAACGATTCTACGGATTTTGCTAGAAATTAAGCTACTAAAAGATGTAAGATATAGGATAAATCTGTAATTTTCAGTCGGTAAGCATACCTAAAAAAATAAGACCTGAAAGCAGATTTATTGTTATGAATAAGAGAAAAATAATCAACGATCCTGTATATGGATTTATCAGCATTGCTAGTCCACTGATTTTCGACCTGATAGAACATCCGCATTTTCAAAGGCTTCGCCGTATCAAACAGCTCGGTACAGCCGAATATGTGTATCCAGGGGCTTTGCATACCCGTTTTCACCACGCCCTCGGTGCAATGCACTTGATGCAAGAAGCCCTTTCGACCTTACGCAATAAAGGACAAGATATTACAGAAGAAGAATACGAAGCCGCTCAAATTGCCATTTTGTTGCATGATGTAGGACATGGCCCTTTTTCACACGTACTCGAACACACCATTCTCAACCACGTGCCACACGAAGAAATTTCGTTATGGCTCATGCACCAACTCAATACCGAATTTTCGGGAGCTTTAGATTTAGCCATTGCGATGTTTCATGGCACGTATCATCGACCTTTTTTTCATCAACTCATTTCAAGCCAATTAGACGTTGACCGCATGGATTATCTCAACCGTGATAGCTTTTTTACAGGCGTAAGAGAAGGCTCTATCGGAGCCGACCGCATCTTGAAAATGCTCGATGTAGTTGATAATCAATTAGTCGTAGAACAAAAAGGCATTTATTCTATCGAAAATTTTCTTACGGTACGTCGGCTTATGTACTGGCAAGTGTATTTGCACAAAACCTGTATTTGTGCCGAAACCATGCTCATTCAAATTATTAAAAGAGCCAAAGAACTTATCCGACAAGGCGAAACCGTATTTACAACGCCCGCTTTGGGTATTTTTTTACAACAAGATATTAGTTTGGCGACGTTTAAGGCTTCCCCGTCGATAGTACAGGCTTTTACTGAAATGGACGACACCGATATTTGGGGCTGTATTAAGGTTTGGGCCAAGCATCCCGACAAGTTGTTGTCGAGTATCAGCCAAATGTTATTAGCAAGAAAACTTTATAAAATTACGCTTTCAGACGAGCCAATAAGCCAAACTCATCTTGAAAAAATTCAAATAGATTTACTTAGCCAAGAAGGGCTCACACCCGACGATTTGCCTTATTTTATGGTAGAAGGGTTTATTACAAATGCGGCTTACCTTGCTGAGAAGCAAAACATTAATATCCTAACCAAAGACCGAGGCGTACTCGATATAGCCGAAGCTTCTGATTTACCTACGATTAAAGCCCTTAGTAACATCGTCAAAAAATATTATATATGTTGGGCAAAGAATGTATATTTGCATTTGAAATAGTGGTAGGTGGTGGCACACATAGGGAAAACATCGCTGTTTGAGTACTTTTCTGCTTGCCAAACACTTACTCCATACCACTTATAACTGCTTACATGGAATTTACAGTTGAACAAATTGCATTGCTGCTGAATGGTGAAGTAAAAGGAGATAAAACCTTGAAAATAAACCAAATAGCCAAAATACAAGAGGGAATAGAGGGTGCTATTTGCTTCTTGTCCAATCTCAAGTACGAACAATATCTTTATACAACCAAGGCTACCGCCGTGATTGTTGACAAGTCGTTTGAGCCTAAAAATTCTTTTACTACTACCCTCATTTTAGTTGATAATGCCTACACCGCTTTTACTGTTTTACTGCAAGAATACCAAAAAATCACAGCTAACAATAAAAAAGGTTTAGAACAACCCCATTTTATCGGCAATCATACGTCGATAGAAGAAGACCTCTATTTGGGGGCTTTCGCTTACATCGGACAAGGCTGTAAAATCGGCAAGAATGTCAAAATATACCCACACGTAAGTATCGGCGATAATGTACACATTGGCGACAATACGGTGATTTTTTCGGGAGCTAGAATTTACGCTAATACAGTTATTGGCAACCACTGCACTATACATGCCAACGCCGTGCTTGGTGCCGATGGCTTTGGCTTTGCTCCGCAAGCCGATGGCACTTACAAAACTATTCCACAATTGGGGAATGTTGTACTCGAAGACCACGTAAGCATCGGGGCAAATACTTGCATCGACTGTGCCACGATGGGTTCTACGATTATTAGACAAGGAGTTAAAATTGACAACCTCGTGCAAATAGCTCATAATGTAGAAATTGGCAAAAATACCGTGATAGCAGCCCTAGCAGGAATTTCGGGTTCGACCAAAATCGGAGAAAATTGCAAGATTGGCGGACAAGCGGGTATTGCTGGTCACTTACAAATAGCCAATCGCACGACCATAACAGGACAATCGGGTATTTCTAAAAATATTAAAAAAGAAGGACTTACATTAAGTGGCTATCCGGCTATGGAAAATACCGATACCCTCAAGTCGCAAGTCGTTTTCCGTCAGCTTCCAGCTTTAGAAAAACGATTGAGAGAAGTTGAAAAAAAATTACTATAATTTTATCATGAACAATAAACAACACACTATCAAAAAAGCGGTCACGTTGTCGGGCGTTGGGTTACATACAGGGGTCGTTTCAAACATGACTTTTTTACCTGCCCCTCCTAATCATGGATATAAGTTTCAGCGCGTTGATTTGCCCAACCAGCCTATTGCCGATGCCGATGTAGATCATGTGGTTGACATTTCGAGAGGAACAACCATCGAACACAACGGTGCGAGAATCAATACCGTAGAACACGTGTTAGCTGCTATGGTGGGTTGCCAAGTTGATAATGTTTTGATTCAATTAGATGGACCCGAGCCCCCTATTATGGATGGTAGTTCTATCAAATTTGTAGAAGCTATCCTAGATGCAGGACTTGAAGAACAAGAAGCGCACCGCAAATTCTTTGAAATTACCGAAGAAATCCGCTATAAAGATTTAGAAAGAGGTGTTGAATTGGCAGCATTGCCACACAGCGACTATCGCCTTACCGTGATGGTTGATTATAACTCTAAGTTTTTGAGTAGCCAACACGCCAATCTTACGCATATTAGTCAATTTAATGACGATTTTGCTAAATGTCGTACTTTTTGCTTTGTACATGAGCTAGAAGCCCTTTACAAAGCTGGACTTATCAAAGGTGGCGATTTGTCGAATGCCGTAGTAATTGCCGACAGAGATTATACCGAAGAAGAACTTGAGCATATTGCCATGGTCTTGGGCAAACCTAAAGTGAGTGTTTCAAAAGAAATTGGGGTACTCAACAACGTCAGTTTGCATTATAAAAATGAAATGGCTCGTCACAAACTATTAGACATGGTTGGCGACTTGGCATTGGTAGGCCGCCCGATTAAAGCCCAGATTTTGGCGGCTCGCCCTGGTCACGCAGCCAACGTTGCATTGGCCAAAAAAATCAAGAAATTGATGCTAGAAGCCGACAAAAACCAAGTACCCAAATACGACCCCAAACAAACACCTATCTTTACCCACGAACGTATTTATCAGCTATTGCCACACCGCTATCCGTTCCAAATGATTGATAAAATCATGTATCTCGACGATATGAGCGTAGTGGGCATCAAACAAGTAACCATGAATGAAAACTATTTCATGGGACACTTCCCCAACAACCCTGTGATGCCAGGCGTAATGCAAGTAGAAGCAATGGCCCAAACAGGCGGTATCTTGGTACTTAGTACAGTACCCGACCCCGAAAATTACTGGCCTTACTTGGTGGCTATCGAAAATTGCCGTTTCCGTAAAAATGTTATTCCAGGCGATACCGTCATATTCAAATGTACGCTATCAGCACCGATTCGTAGAGGTATTGCCAAAATGCACGGGGTTGCTTATGTAGCTGGACAAGTAGTGTGCGAAGCCGATATGACTGCCAGCTTGGTACGCAAAAGCTAAAAATAGGCTGTAATAGGCTGTAGGCAAAAGCTTATTGATAAGCCTCTCTATCGTCATCTAATCACAAGAGGCTTAGACTATAATTTTATACCATTTTTTGTATAATTACTCGGCCTATCCAATGGTGCAAACCATTGTTTTTCAAACACTATAATCAACTATTATAATCAAAGCTAAGTAATTATCCGAAATAATTATGACACAAACTTTAGCATATATACATCCTGATGCTAAAATCGCATCCAATGTAACCATTGACCCATTTACTGTGATTCATGCAAATGTAGAAATTGGTGAAGGCTGCTGGATTGGCTCTAATGTGACCATTTTCCCCGGTGCTAGAATCGGGAAAAATTGCCGCATTTTTCCTGGTGCGGTCATTTCTGCTATTCCGCAAGACCTAAAATTTGATGGCGAAGATACCATCACGGTTATTGGCGATAATACTACGATTCGTGAATGTGTCACTATCAATCGTGGTACGAAAGAAAAATTTCAAACTGCAGTAGGCAGTAATTGTCTTTTGATGGCCTACGTACACATCGCCCACGATTGCGTAGTAGGCAACCATTGTGTCATTGCCAATAGTGTACAAGTGGCTGGTCACGTAGAAATTGGCGATTTTGCTCGCCTCGGAGGTGCTTGTGCGATTCATCAATTTGTAAAGGTCGGAAAACACGTGATGGTTTCGGGTGGCTCGCTTATCCGTAAAGATGTACCACCTTATACCAAAGCTGCTCGTGAACCGCTTTCGTATGTAGGGGTCAATTCGATTGGTTTGAAAAGAAGTGGCTTCAGCGACGAGCAAGTAAATCTCATCCAAGAAGCGTATCGCTATATTTTTCTCAGAGGTTTCAATACAACCGATGCACTGGCTCAAATTGAAAAAGATTTACCCGATACCGACGAAAGAAACGAAATCGTGTCTTTCATCAGAACATCTGAAAGAGGTATTTTCAAAGGGCCTGGACATTGATAGACCTATGGTAGGAGGACGCTTTCCTCTTACCATACACTGCATAATTTTTTACGTACAATTTTTTACGAATGGATATACTGACCGAAAATTTAGGAAAAAAGTTTAGAAATGAATGGATATTCAAAGCTGTAAACCTGCATTTTAAACAAGGCGAAGTATATACTTTTACAGGCTCGAATGGCAGCGGTAAGTCAACTTTATTACAAGTGCTGTCTGGCTATATGCCTGCTTCAGAAGGAACAATTCAGTATAATTTACAAGGGAAAAAGGTTTCGCCCGACGATATTTTTAAGCATATCGTGATTGCTGCACCTTATTTGGAACTCATCGAAGAATTTACCCTTACCGAACTGCTCGCTTTTCATACCCAATTCAAACCTTTGGTGCAAGGCTATACGCATGAGGCGTTTATTGATTTTATCGAACTGCCGCACGCCAAAAATAAGGCTATCAAGCATTTTTCGTCTGGTATGAAACAACGGGTTAAATTAGGATTGGCGTTTTTGTCGGAAAGTGCCGTGCTGATGCTCGACGAACCTAGCTCTAACCTCGACCGCCATGCGATTGCTTGGTATAGCAAAAATGTACAAATTTTTGCCCAAAATAGACTTACCTTTATCTGCTCTAATCAACCCGAAGAATATGCTTTTTGTTCTAATATTTACAATATTATGGACTACAAACCGCTTTAATTTGGAATGCCAGATTTTTGACTTGAGTAATGCAATATTATTCCATCAAAAATCTAACATTCAATCTGAGCAAACGTATTTTACAACAACGCTTCCCATAAAATTTCTACGGGATGCTGTGCCTTTCTTCCTGTGCCATCTTTGATTTGATGCCTACAACTCGTACCCGGTGCGGCAATCAATACGCCTTCGTCTTGCTGGCGAACAACTGGGAAAAGTACCAATTCGCCGATTTGCATAGAGATTTCGTAATGCTCGGCTTCGTACCCAAATGAGCCTGCCATGCCACAACAGCCCGATGGAATGAGTTGCACTTCGTAATGCTTGGGTAGCGACAAAAACTTTTTAGTCGGAACTAATGACGACAACGCTTTTTGATGGCAATGCCCGTGGAGTTTAATAAGCTTTGGTTCGGTAGAAAAGTCACTTGATTGCACTTGTTTTTGATCGACTAAATTGCCTAAAAATTCATCCAACAAAAAGCTATGTTGTGCTACAAGCTGTGCTTTTTCTTGCCACTCGACTGGTACTAAATCGAGATATTCGTCACGCAAAGTTAAAATAGCCGAAGGCTCAATGCCCACAATTGGATGGGGAGCTTCTGCCAATACCTGACTCCAAATGGCTACATTTTGCTGGGCAATGCGTTGTGCATCTTTGATAAGTCCTTTAGAAAGATACGTTCGGCCACTTTCGAGATGCTCAGGAATTATCACTTCAAAGCCTAATGCTTCAAGTAGCCAAATGGCTTGTTGCCCCACCGTGAGGTCGTTATAATTGGTAAATTCATCACAAAACAAATACACTTTTCCTTGTCGAGGAAGATACGTTTTCTTACCAAGTTGCTGAAAGTAATTTGCTGAAAAGCGATTTTTTTGTTGTAAATACCAATGACGTAAAGTGGTTTTGCCCAAAGTTGGCAACGAGCGTTCGGGTGCAAAGCCTACGATTTGTTTAATCCACTTACTTGTGATGCCATTGGTGGCCGCCCAATTGTATATACTTGGGGCAAGCATTCCCCAGCGTTGCGACTGTGTAAAGTTTCCAATGATTTTAGTACGAAACGGCACGCCGTGTTTATCGTAATAATGTTGTAAAAACTCTCCTTTCATTTTGGCAATATCCACTTGCGAAGGACATTCCGCTTTGCAGGCTTTACACGACAAACATAAGTCCATTACTTCCTTGATTTCTTCTTTGGCAAGTCTATCAGGAGCATCCGACTGTGTCAGAAATTGCCTTAGTACATTGGCTCTTGCACGGGTTGTATCTTTCTCTTGTCGAGTTGCCATATAACTCGGACACATCGTTCCGCCCGAAATATGCGTTTTGCGACAATCGCCCGACCCCGAGCATTTTTCTGCCAAACGCAACATACTTTCTTGCTTATCGAAATGGTAGGTTGTGGCAATAGGCCTAACTGTTTGGTCAGCTTCGTACCGTAAAAAGGCATTCATCGGAGGCGTATCTACAATTTTATGTGCATTGAAAATACGTTTCGGGTCGAATATTTGTTTGATTTCTTTGAAAAGCTGATACATTTGTTCGCCCATCATCATCGGAATAAACTCGCCTCGTAGCCTTCCGTCGCCATGTTCGCCACTGAGCGAGCCACCAAACGATTTGACCAACGTTGCCGTTTCTGCCAATACCGTGCGGAATAGCTGTTGTCCTTCGCTCGTTTTGAGGTTAATCATGGGTTCAACGTGTAGCTCGCCTGCACCTGCATGGGCATAATACGAAGCGTGTAGTTGATGTTTGGCAAGAATTTTTTCGAGTCCGTCGATATAAGCTGGTAAATCTTCGGGCAACACGGCACAATCTTCGATAAGGTTGACGGGCTGTGTATCGCCAGGCAAATTACGAATCAGCCCTAAACCCGCCTTGCGTACATCCCAAGCAGGTTTGGTTGCTGCTCCTCGTACAATCGGATAGGCATAGCCAACTTTTGCCGCCTGCAAATCAGCGATAATGGCTTGGGCTTTGGAGCTAATATTTTCTTGCGAATCGTCCATCAACTCTACCATTAAAATAGCGGCAGGGTCGCCTTCGATGAAAAAGCGTGTTTTTTCGTATTCTGGATGTCCTTTCGTAAAATCTAAAATGTATTTATCGACCAATTCAGAAGCCATTGGCTGATGAGCCAAGGCGATAAGATTGGCTTGCATTGCCTCTTGTATGCTGTTGCAATGAATACAAATCAACGCCGATTCTTGCGGAGGCAAGGGTAATAATTGCAATGTTGCTTCTGTAACAAACGCCAACGTTCCTTCTGAGCCAGCCAACAAGCGACACATATTGAAAGGTTGTGTGCTATCAGGATTAAAAATCAAGTTGTCGCTCAGTATATCCAAGGCATAGCCTGTATTGCGACGAGTAAGGGCTTTTTTCGGAAAAGATTTATCTATTTGTTCTTGTACAAAAGGATTATTTAAGGCTCGGTGTACATCTCTGTAGATTTGTCCTTCGGTTGTTTGTAAACGGGCCTTTTCGTAAAAAGCCGTTTTGTCGAGCGGAGCAAACAAAACTTCTGTTCCATCGTGCAGCAATACTTTGGCTTCGAGGAGGTGGTCACGGGTTGCTCCCCACACAATCGAATGCAAGCCACAAGAATTATTGCCAATCATACCGCCAATCATGGCACGACTAGCCGTAGAAGTTTCGGGACCAAACAATAAGCCGTGTGGTTTGAGCCAAGCGTTGAGGTCATCTCTAATTACCCCAGGCTGTACACGCACCCAACGCTCTTCGACATTTAGCTCTAAAATACCTGTCATGTATTTTGAAATATCTACCACAATTCCTTTGCCTACTACTTGCCCAGCCAAAGAAGTACCTGCCGAACGAGGAATAAGCGTAACCCCAAACTGCCGTGCTAATTGGATGAGTTTTTGTATATCTTGGGTATGGCGAGGGATAGCCACAGCCAGAGGTTTTTCTTGATAGACCGACGCATCAGTAGCATAAATTACCTTTTGAGCCTGATGAGCAGGCGTATGGTTGTAATAAAGTTCGCCAGCAAAATCTTGTTGTAATGCTTCAAAGTCGGAAATAGAAATTTTTTTTGCCATAAATTTTGCTAAAAAATGTACCAAAGGCAATTGCCATGCCCAAAATTACGCTTTCGCTTTTTTCTTTACTACAAGAAAGAAAAAATATGCTAACACAAAAGCCAATACTCGTTGTAATATACTCTAAGAGCCAATCCTAAGCCTATATTGCCATTCATGCCAAAGAAATACAGGCTTGGTCATTTACTCTTTTGTTTTGCTCTAAGCGACTTGTAAATTTAATGTTGGTAGCATTGTCAATTCCTGAAAATATGAAGTTTCTTCGACAAATTTTTGAAAGTTTTCGTTTTGCTTTCCAAGCATTACGCACAAACCTTATGCGAACAATCCTTTCGCTTTTGGGTGTAACCGTTGGGATTTTTTCTATCGTAGCCGTTTTTACGGTAGTCGATTCGATGAATATGAACATCAAAAGCCAAATTGATTCTTTTGGTAAAGGCGTGGTGTATGTAGGAAAATGGCCTTGGATTATGAGCAATAATTATCCTTGGTGGAAATACATCAATCGCCCCAAAATGAAATACCGTGAATACCAATACTTGAAAGATAATTTAGAAAATGCTCAAGCCGTAGCCATCATCGACGGGCGTTCGACGACCCTCAAAAATGCCAACAATAGCATGGAAACCCGTATGATTGGGGCAAGTTATGACTACAACCAAATTTCGGATGTACCCATCGAGCAAGGGCGTTATTTTACACCTTCTGAAGCTGAAAATGCCGCTTTTTCGGTTATTTTGGGAGCTAAGGTGAAAGAAGCTTTATTCCCTAATCGTGTCGATGTGGTGGGCGAAATTATCAAAATCAACGGAATTAAATTTCGAGTGATTGGCTCAATGAAACTCAAAGGCGAAGATTTGATTAGTTTGGGTGGCTCGCCCGACGACAGGGCGTATATTCCTTATACTACCTATGCCAAAGTATTCCAACTAGATGAGCCTGAGCCAGATGTAGCTATCAAGGCTTTTGATTGGGACGAAGGACAAGAAACCCTAGAAGGCGAAGTTACGGGGCTGATGCGTGCCAAAAGGGGCTTGAAACCTACCCAAGAAGAAAACTTTTCGATTAATAGGCTCGATGGGGCTGTTAAGTTTTTTGATAGTATTTTTGCTCAGATGAACATTGGAGGCTTTTTCATTGCGATGTTTTCGTTGTTGGTGGGAGGTTTTGGGATTGCTAATATTATGTTTGTTTCGGTAAAAGAACGAACCAATATCATTGGTATCCAAAAGTCGTTAGGAGCGAAAAACTATGTTATTCTCTTCCAATTTTTGTTTGAATCAGTTTTATTGAGTTTGATTGGCGGAGGTGTAGGTATTCTGATTGTATGGTTGCTTTCTTTTGTGCCATTGGGGGCATTAACCTTAACGCTCACGTTTAAAAATATTTTCTGGGGGCTGTTTACATCTTCTATCATAGGAGTACTTTCGGGCATTATTCCTGCGTGGTCGGCGGCTCGTTTAGACCCCGTAATTGCCATTCGGGCAAAATAACTGCTTTGAGAAGCCGACATCATGCTTAGGGCATTGCAGGTTTAATTTTAATTTATACGATTAAATTTTGTTCTTTTGTTTAAAGTTTTTAGTTTACATCAAAACTAAACATCGAAGACTTTTATGGCATATAACAACTATGTAGAAGCAACCAGAAGTATCGCAGCTTCTTTTTTTAGGAAACTTATTATTGGTGTTGTGACACTTGTATTATTGGCTATTATTGCTACTTTTATTTCTACACAAGTACCTTATTCAGAAGGAGATAGAGCTGGTGTGGTGTCGAAGTTTTCTAAAAAAGGAGTCATGTTTAAAACCAACGAAGGAGAACTCAACGTAGGAGCACAAGGACAAGTAGGGAATATGGCCAACAATACGTGGGCTTTTACCGTAAGCGACGATTATCCAGAGGTTGTTCAAAAATTAAGAGATGCCCTGCTATCAGGCAAGCGGGTGCGTTTGCATTACGAACAACCCTATTTGAAGTTTTGGTGGATGGGTGATACAGAATATTTTGTTACACAAATTGATTTTGCTCCGTAATACATAAACAACAAAAAAGCGGTGAAGGCTATCCTCACCGCTTTTTTGTTGTTTGTCACTTATAAAGAAAGCGTAGCAAGTACATTGTTCATGTTACGCACGGCATCGGCCGATTTGCTAAATAAAGCTTGCTCTTCGTCGTTGAGTTTGTAATCAATGATGCTTTCCCAACCTGTTTTTCCTAAAACTACAGGAACGCCCAAACAAATATCAGACTGCCCATATTCGCCTTCTAAAAGTACCGAGCATGGAATTACACGTTTTTCATCTCTGATAATCGACTCTACCACCGCCGCCGATGCTGCCCCTGGTGCATACCAAGCCGATGTACCCAACAAGCCCGTGAGGGTTGCACCACCAACCATTGTATCGGCAGCAACTTTATTGAGGGTTTCGGCATCGAGGTAATTGCTTACAGGTGTGCCGTTCCACGTAGCAAGACGCTTGAGCGGAATCATGGTGGTATCGCCGTGGCCACCAATAACGGTAGCGTGCAAATCGTTTGGCGACACATTCATAGCCAACGATAAATAGCATTTGAAGCGCGCTGAGTCTAAAGCACCGCCCATGCCAATGATACGGTTTTTGGGTAAACCCGAAGCCTTGAGTGCCAAGTAAGTCATGGTATCCATAGGATTCGATACAATCACAAAAATGGCATCTGGCGAATATTGCAAAATGTTGTCAACGACCGATTTTACAATCCCTGCATTGACTCCAATCAACTCTTCACGTGTCATACCTGGTTTACGAGGTAGCCCCGATGTAATCACTACAACGTCGGAATTGGCTGTTTTGGCATAGTCGTTTGTAACGCCTGTGAGGGTGGTGTCCCAGCCCAACAAAGCGGCTGTTTGGAACATATCCAAGGCTTTTCCTTCGGCAAACCCTTGTTTGATGTCGAGCAATACTACTTCAGAGGCTAATTCTTTGCGTGCGATATTGTCGGCTGTTGTAGCTCCTACTGCTCCTGCACCTACGACGGTTATTTTAGACATAGTGTTAATGTTTTTTGTGAAAAAATAGTAAACAATACATTACCCAATATGAAAGGCTGAAAGGTTTATGTCACAGTCACATAGAGTAAAGAGATTATGAAAGAACTAAAGGTTATCAACCTTTGTCGAGTTGATGCAAATGTAAGGCATTTACTTATTCGTCAAACTGACCCAAACTAGATTTATTTTAATTTTTTATAAGAAAGTTGCTAAACTGTATATGTACCAAACTTCGTTTAGCATGAGGCTGATGTGCGTTTACCAAACTTGTTTTAGTTCAATGCTATGGCCTATTTTTCTTGCTATTGTTCAATTTATACGTTTTTTTGTCTATTCTAAACGCTTGTTAAAAGATAAAAATCGTGTTGAATAAAGTATCTTTTCATTAGCAAAATATACAAATGAAAGCACAAAACCGAAGGCTATAAACGTTTTACACTTGGGTTACGAGTAGATAAACCCGTTTTTGTCTTTCCATACATAAGCAAAAGAATCGTCAATTTATGCGATTGAATTTATAAAAACGTATATTTTCCGTAACTTTAATCGTCTTTTAACAAAAAAACGTTTAAAGTCGAAATCAAAGAAAGTCTTTGATATACACGAGCAATGAAAAATATGAACGAGACGTTATTACAAAAAGTGTTGCAGTCTGTCTTTTTCAAGAAAGCAACCGATAAAGCAGGAAAATACGTAGGCGGTGGCTTGGTGCTACTCGAATTGTTGCGAGAGGTACTTGTTAAAGTAAAAGTCGTAGCCGACAAAGAACAAAAAGGCGTAGCTACGGTGTTATCAGAAAAGCTCATGCTATTGGTACGCATGGTGAAGGCCTATGCAAGTGGACAATACAAAATTGTACCTTGGGCTACCATACTCAAAATTGTGGCGGTGCTGATTTACTTCGTTTCTCCCTTTGATTTTATTCCTGATCTATTGCCCTTGGTTGGGCTCTCAGACGACCTTGCTTTGGTGATGTGGCTATTCAGTTCGTTGCACGAAGACATTGCCAATTTTGAAGCTTGGGAAAAAGGACAACTCTGGCAAGAGAACGCTTCAAACATGATAGAATCGTAGTACGGTAGTTGGGGCTGTAGGGGTGTTTGGATAAAAAACAGAAGCTCAACAGCTAAAATCAAAAATCATTAAGTATATTTACAAAAAATTTAACTCATTACGGAAATGGAACTGACATCAATCTTACTATTTTTGAACAGTTTAGGTGGAGGCGAATTATTGCTAATTGGTCTCGCTATTCTTTTATTCTTTGGAGGAAAGAAATTACCTGAATTGATGAAAGGCTTAGGTAAAGGACTCAAAGAATTTAAAGACGCTCAAAAAGACGTACAAGAACAAATCACAAAAGGTTTGGATGATACAAAATAGTTTGAGAATGGATTATGTTCCTGAAAATAAGGCTCTATAATTCCATTTTTAGCGTTTTCTAAGATACTGCATTGCATAGTCGAGCTTGTTTTTCAGCCTTGACTATGCTCTTGTTTTTTATAGTCTATTCATCATTAATTTAGCTGTTAGCCTTGAAGAATTATACAAAATTAAAGGATATTCAAGCCGATATACAAGCAGGAGAGGTTACGTGCCGCGCGTTGGTTGAATATTATTTAAAAAATATTGCCGAAAAAAACGGAAAACTCAACGCCTTTTTACAAGTATTTGACCAAGAAGCCTTGGCAAAAGCCGACGAAATAGACCAAAAATTGCAACAAGGAACGGCGGGCAAGTTGGCTGGTATGGTTGTTGGTATAAAAGATTTGCTTTGTTACAAAGGCCATGTTTCATCGGCAGGAAGTAAAATATTAGAAGGTTTTGAATCGCAATTTACGGCTACGGCAGTACAGCGTTTGGTAGAAGCCGATGCCATTATTATTGGCAGTCAAAATTGCGATGAGTTTGGGATGGGTTCAACCAACGAAAACTCAGCCTATGGGGCTTGTCTCAATGCCTCTGGCGAAAATCGGGTAGCAGGCGGCTCGTCGGGAGGCTCGGCAGTGGCGGTACAAGCCGATATGTGTTTGGCATCGCTCGGAACAGACACAGGCGGCTCGGTGCGTATGCCTGCGGGGTTTTGTGGTTTGGTGGGCTTAAAACCTACTTACACGAGGGTGTCACGCTGGGGTTTGATAGCATACGCCTCGTCGTTCGATTGCATTGGCCCTATCACCAAATCGGTAGAAGACGCAGCCTTGTTGTTGGAAGTAATAGCCGGTGCCGACGAGCAAGACAGCACCGTTTCGCATGAACCTGTGCCTGCGTATGCCGCTTTTGCACCTTTGGCACAAAAGCCCAAATACCGCATTGGCTATCTGAAAGAAGCCGTAGAAAGCACTGGTTTGCAAGCAGAAGTAAAGGCTGCTACAGTGGCCAAATTGGCTTGGCTCGAAGCCCAAGGACATACCGTAGAAGCGGTTGATTTTCCGCTTATCAAATATTTTTTACCGACGTATTACATTCTTACTACGGCAGAGGCAAGCTCTAATTTATCACGTTTCGATGGCGTAAAATATGGCTATCGCACCTCACAAGCAAGTGATTTGATAACAATGTACAAGAAAACCCGTGCCGAAGGTTTTGGGAAAGAAGTACGTCGCCGTATTATGTTGGGAACATTTGTGCTTAGTGCCAGTTATTATGATGCGTACTACACAAAAGCCCAAAAAGTACGTCGCTTGATTAAAGATTATACCGACCAATTGCTCCAAAAATACGATTTTTTGGTATGCCCTACTACGCCTACAACAGCGTATAAAATTGGTGAAAAAACCGAAGACCCTATTCAAATGTACTTGGGCGATTTGTTTACCGTACAAGCCAACGTGGTAGGTCTGCCTGCTATTTCTGTTCCTAATGGTTTAGATAATGATGGAATGCCCATTGGCTTTCAGGTGATGGCTGGTGCATTTCAAGAAGAAGCTTTATTGGCTTTTGCTCAGGTGTTGAGCGAATAGCTCTTTTTATATCAATTTAAGCTACCCAATACAGCCCTGTATGCACTCGCTGTATTGGGTTTTTCTTTTTCTACCCTACAGACTAGCACAAGTAAAATAGGGGTATAGACGTTACTATGATATATTTTCTTGTAAAAGTTCAATCCTTTATTTTTCCTATCCAAAAAAACACTGGTTTCTTTGAAAGAAAATCATTAATTTTGTTTACATTAAAAAGATGGCTACCTATAGATTATTCTAAAATAGAGCTATCTGTTAGTATAAAATAGGCAAAATAAGCCATAAAAGAGCGGTTTATTCTTCAAGCGTAATTTTACGCCACTAAGGTTGATTTTTCATTGTATTGCTAATTACATAGATGACATTACTTACTTTACGTTCGATTTTAGCAGGGTCTTTGTTGTGGATAAGTGCCACAATGCAAGCACAAGTAGGTGGGGCTTCTCCTGAGCCAACACCTGCCTCAGCCCCTGCAACGCCAGTCACAACAGATACCACCACGGCTACGACTACCGTAACGCCGCCTGCTGTAGTAGAACCTACTTGGTTGATTGACCCCGAAATCATCAAACCTCGCTTGGAAACCCTCCAAAAAGAAATTCCTCTCACGTACAATGCTATTACGCATCAGTTTGTAGAATATTTTGCTTTTCGTAAACCTTCGTTTACCAAAACCATGCTCGAACGCAAAGAGTTGTATTTTCCTTTGTACGAGAAATATTTGAAAAAATATGGCTTGCCCGACGAACTTAAATATTTGTCGTTGATAGAATCGGGGCTTAACCCAAGAGCGATGTCACGTGTGGGAGCAGGTGGTTTGTGGCAGTTTATGCCCAAAACCGCTAAAGTTGACTTTGGCTTGCGTATCGACGAATATGTGGACGAACGCTTCGACCCCGAAAAAGCTACAGAAACGGCTTGCCGTTATATGCGTCAATTATATCATATTTTTGGAGATTGGCACTTGGTATTGGCAGCGTATAATACAGGCCCAGGAAATGTCAAAAGAGCAATTAGACGCTGTAATGGTGGACAAACTTTCTGGGAAATTTACAATTGTTTACCTCGTGAAACGAGAGGCTATGTGCCGCAATACATCGGTATTTTGTACATGATGAACCACGCCGAATCGCATGATATTGTGGCAGAAAACGTAGAAACGCCTATTGAACATGATACGATTCATGTAAACTCGTACCTCGATATTGATAAACTAGCAAACTTGGCAAATATGAGTCTTGAAAATATTCAAAAACTCAATCCGCATATTTTGACCCATATTTTACCCAATAATACCCGTCATTTTGCCTTGCGGTTGCCCAAGAATGAATTGGCTTATTTTCAGGCTAATCGTAGCATGATTTTGGATTCGGCCTCTAAACTTCCTGCTGGCTTGTTGCCTTCGGTGCAAGAAGTGGTGGCTGCGGCCAATACCGCCACTAGCACGAGTGAAGACTCGACTCCTGTAGTGGCAGTTAAAAGTACCGAAAAAGCACAAGTAACGCCCGTCGTGGAAGAGGATGTAGAAGAAGTGGTGCTTCGCAAAAAGCCAAAGAAAAAGATTTATGTTGTACGCAGAGGCGATAACCTTTTCGACATTGCCAATAAATTCGATGTGGACGTATATGATTTGAAAGTGTGGAATAAACTTAAAAAATCGAGCTTACAACCCGGACAAAAATTAACTATTTTGAAAGAATCGGCGGTGACAAGCTCAGAAAAATACGCAAAGTCGAATCGTAAAGAAAAGCCTGTCAGAGGAAAAGCCAAGTTTCACACGGTTGAGGATGGCGATACACTCTGGAATATTTCACAACGCTATGGGGGTATTTCTATCGAAAAACTGAAAAAAATGAACGGCATCAAAGGGAATGTGGTACGGGCAGGAATGAAAATAAGGGTATCATAAGCCTTCAAGCTATTTAAGGTACAAAGGCAAGTCCGCATACAAATCATATTTGGCGTATGCGGACTTTTTATGTATTTTTGGTTTTTGCTCAAAAACATAGTTGTTAAAATACTGTATCATGATTGCCTATATTGACGGAAAATTAGCCCATAAAGACCACGCTTTTGTGGTTATAGACGTGCAAGGTGTTGGCTACGAAATTAGGATTTCGTTGCAAACCTACGCTGCCTTGCCCGAAGTGGGCGAACGTAGCAAGGTTTTTACGTATCTACACATCAGAGAGGATGCCCATGTATTATATGGTTTTCATGAATTTGATGAAAAAACACTCTTTCTCGACCTCATCAGCGTGTCGGGTATTGGGGCAAATACAGCCTTGGTGATGCTGTCGTCGCTATCGTCGGCAGAAATCAGGCAAGCACTTGTCACAGAAGATGTGAGGACCATCCAAAGCATCAAAGGTATCGGGGCAAAAACCGCCCAACGTGCCATTATTGAGCTAAAAGATAAGCTCAAGAAAGAGCAATTGACAGGCAGCCCAACCCTCAACCTGATAGATACGTCGAGTGCTAAAGTACGCAATGAAGCCTTAGCAGCTCTTGTGACCTTGGGTATTCCGAAAAATGTTGCCGAAAAAAGCCTCGATACAATTCTCAAAAAAGAGGGAAATCAGCTTACTGTAGAACAACTTATCAAAATGGCATTACGCTAATTTTGAAAGGATTTTTGACCAAAACCTACATTTTGAGAAATAATCTAACGGCAAAGTACGTTTAAAAAAGGGTTCTTTTCGTTTAAACCGCTATTTTGACTATTACACTACAAACTGTGCAAAGAAGGAAGTCATATATAATTTCTGGGAGTTTGGTCTTGTCGGTATTTGTTTCTTGGGCATGGATACTTCCTGCTCGTCGCACGGTTGTGGACTTAGCCCAAGAAGTAGCCCTCGAAGAGTCGGCCAGCGATACCCTGCAAAAGACGGGTCGCCGACCACGCTACAAGCCCAAAGACCGCCCAACGAATACTTTTGTAAATCCTACAGCTACCTCGCCTTTTGTTCCTAAAAACACCACTCAAACCGAATTTGAACTCGATTCTGCGGGGATTTCTGTTGTCGAAAAACTCAAGCAATCGAATATTGAATTGAAGCCTGCCCAAAGGTTGTCGATGAAAGAATACGAAGCCTTGCAACAGAAACGCTTTTTACGGGATTATTGGCGTAAATACGCCGCCGCACAAGATGGCAAAGACGAAACCAAAGGCAGAGGTTTACTCCCAAAAATCGAATTACCTCCTGCCATCGACCGCATTTTTGGTGGCTCAGAAATTGATTTTAAACCTAACGGAAACATCCTGCTTGATGTAGGCTATATCGGTCAATTTATTGATAATCCAGCTATTCCTGTTGAACAACGATACATCGGGAACTTGAATTTTAACGAGCAAGCTCAAATCAACTTTCAGGGAAAAATTGGGAATAAACTCAACCTCAACACCAATTTTGATACCAAGGCGAGTTTTAATTTTCAAAACCAACTCAAACTTAACTGGCGTACTGGCGAAGAAGATATTTTACAAAATATTGAAGTCGGTAATACCTCTTGGACGCTCAATAGCCAGCTTATTCCGGGCGTACAAAATCTTTTTGGCTTAAAAACCTTGTTGCGTTTTGGTAAAGTTGACCTTACACTCGTGGCGGCACAGCAACGGTCTAAGCAAGATTGTATTACGTTGAAAGGTGGTTCGCAGGGCAAAAACTTTGAACTCAGGGCTGATAATTACGACGAAAACCGCCATTTCTTTTTATCAAGTTATTTTAGAAATAATTACGAACGCTCGCTCAACAATCTGCCTTTGGTTACGTCTGGCGTAAATATTACACGCCTCGAAGTGTATGTAACCAATCGCTCGCAAAGCACCGAAACTTTACGCAACGTGGTAGGTTTCTCAGACCTAGGCGAGGCTACACCAACCAATCCATACAACCCAAACAATCCTTATGCCCAAACGTTGGTGGCAGCCAATACACCTGTCAATAATAAAAACAATAAGCTATACGATAATTTCTTAGACCCAGCCCAAGGCAATCAAGCCATTCGGGCGGTGGACCAAACAACGGCGATTCTTACTTCTCAATATCAATTAGACAAAGGAACAGACTTTGATTTGTTGCGAGGAGCGAAAAAATTAACTGAGCGAGAATATCGCTTCAATGCCGAGTTGGGCTATGTTTCGTTGGTAACACCGCTTCGCAACGACGAAATTTTGGCGGTTGCCTACGAATACACCCTGAACGGCAGAAAATACCAAGTTGGCGAACTCACCGAAGACTACCAGAGCCGTCAAGATGGCGAAGTAATTGTCTTGAAAATGCTCAAATCATCCACTATCCGCAACGTGCTGAATCACCCGATGTGGAATTTGATGATGAAAAACGTGTATTCGCTCAATACCCAACAAGTGAGCAAGCAGGGTTTTCAACTTAGGGTCATTTACAAAGATGACCAAACGGGTCTTGATAACCCCAACCTCCAAGAAGGACGTAACCTCAGAGATATTCCTTTGGTAAGAGCTTTGGGGGCAGACAAACTCAACCAAAATGGCGATGCCCAAATAGACGGTAATTTCGACTTTGTAGAAGGTGTAACCATTGATAGCAAAAATGGCAAAGTCATCTTTCCTGTGCTAGAACCTTTCGGTTCGGCTTTGCGTAAAAAATTCGATAGTGACGAAAGCCTTTTGATAGATAAATACGTTTTTGAAAAACTTTATACCTCAACTCTTACGGATGCTCAACAAATTGCCAGTAAAAACAAATTCTTTTTAAAAGGTAGTTACCAGTCGTCGCTTGGGGGCGATGTGAGCTTACCTTTTGGTGTAGATGGCAATTCGGTACAAGTGACAGCCGGCGGCGTTGCCCTTACGCCAGGCGTTGATTACATCGTTGAGCCACAGCAAGGTAAAGTTCGCATCTTGAATGCTGGCATTGCTAATTCGAGTCGAGAAATTAAGGTTTGTTACGAAAAACCTGATTTATTCAATAACCAAATCCGCACACTCCTTGGGGCACATGTCGATTATACTTTAGGAAAAGATATACACATTGGAGCTACGATACAAAAGCTCAAAGAGAGTCCAGCAGGGTATTTGTCGAGGGTACAAATCGGCAACGAACCCATCAACAACACGGTGTTGGGCATTGATGCCGCTTTTCAAAAGAAGTCGATGCTATTGACACGAATAGTAGATGCCCTTCCGCTTATTTCAACCAAAGAAGTATCGGCAGTTGATTTTCAAGGAGAATTTGCTAAAATCATTCCGAATGTCAACAGTGCTGTGAATAGCAATGCCTTCATTGATGATTTTGAATCGACTCGTAATGTGTATAGTTTGGGCAACCAAGCCACCGCTTGGAAACACGCTTCTGTACCCAAAACTATTGTGAGTACCGTCAATCCCAACAGCACCGAAAGCAACAACTTACGGGCCAAAATTTCGGCTTATACAACCGACTACAGTTTGTACGGCTCCGGCACCTTGAACGCCGCAAGCTTGGGATTAAACCCAGACGAAGTTAATGAATATGCCTACGAAAGAGTAGTAAATGCTCAATCGCTGTTTCCTAATCGTTCTATTGCCAACAACATCAACCTGCCCTTGGGTGTATTAGATATTGCTTACTTTCCAAGCGAACGAGGCATTTATAATTTTAATACCCGTTTAGACCAATTCATCAACAATCCTCGTAAAAATTTTGGGGCAATTACCAGAGCCATTTCTTCGGATACCGATTTCGATAATGCCAATATCGAAACCTTAGAGTTTTGGCTTATGGACCCTTTCGTCGAATTTGATGCAACTGCTACCGAAAAGGCAGGCAACCGCCGAGGAATTGTGCGTGCAACGGGCGATTTCGACAAAGACAAACAACTCAGTTTGGCACGTAATACTACAGGTGGAAAACTGGTTTTCAACCTTGGCGATATTTCAGAAGACTTTATTCCAGATGCACGCTACAATTTTGAAAATGGGATTCCTGTAGGTCAAAAAATCACCACTGGCACGCAAGCCAATGTAGCCGAAACTACTTGGGGTGTAGCACCCATTCGGCAGTTTGTGACCAATGCTTTTGACTTACAAAATGGAAGAGAACAACAAGATATTGGTCTTGACGGGATGCCCAATAACCCCACCGATGGCGATAATGGTTTGAACGAAAAAGCCAAATTTGGTAATTATGTCACCAGCATTCAACAACTCAACATCGACCCCACTGTAATAGCCGAAATCGAAGCCGACCCTTCGGGCGATGATTTTGTACACTATCTCAACGAAAGGTACAATGCCACCACAAGCTTGATTAAACGCTATAAAAATTATATGGGTTTAGAAAACAACTCGCCTGCTTCTACTACCAATACGGCTTCGGGCTATACCGAAGCAAGCAACCAACAACCCGACCGAGAAGATTTAAACAACGATAACACCATTACCGACACCGATGCGTATTACCAATATGAGTTGGATATGAAAAAGGAAAAATTGGTTGTAGGGCAAAATTATATCGTGGATAAAGTAACCGAAAATGGTGTAAGTTGGTATTTATTTAGAATCCCTATTAAAAATTATACCTCAAAAGTAGGTAACATCAACGGCTTTAAGTCGATTCGATTTGTACGAATGTTCCTCACCGATTGGGAAGCTCCTGTCGTAATGCGATTTGCCACTTTACAGCTTTCGGGCTATCAATACCGTACTTATACAGGAGAATTAACGCCTAGAGGCTTGCAAGAAATTCCAGAACCGTATGATGCTAAATTTAAAGTCGGCACAGTCAACATAGAAGAAAATGGACCTTCTGCCAATAAATCTAGTACAACGGTATCTTACACCGTGCCACCGGGCTTTCAACGTGACCAAGACATTACGACCGTCAACAGTGCTGCTCTTAACGAACAGTCGTTGAGCCTAAGCGTAGAAGGCTTGCGTGATGGCGATTCGAGAGCGGTGTTTAAAAATACCTTGTTCGATTTTCTGAATTATAAAAACTTACGGATGTTTGTTCACCTCGAAAGTACCGAGCAGGTGGACGGACAAGTTTCTACTTTTGTGCGTTTGGGTACAGACCAAACCGATAATTACTACGAAATAGAAACCAAAGGCTTGAGGCAAACGACGTTCAAAGGAGGAACGTATTTAGATACGGAAGTTTGGCCCGCAGAAAACGAAATAGACCTAGCTTTCGACGCTTTAAAGCAAGTAAAACTCCAGCGTGACCGCAACAATGTGAGCTTGCTTACGCCTTACCGAATGGAAGTGCAAGGCAATAGCGGACAAACCTACTGGGTTACGGTGGTAGGTCGCCCCGACCTAAGTGCCGTGATGTCGCTGATGATTGGGGTGCGAAACCCGAAAAGTGCCGATGAAATGCCCAAAACTTTTACGGTATGGGTAAACGAACTACGAGCCAATGGTTTTGACCAAACTTCGGGTAATGCTGCCATTGGTAAATTGGGCTTGAAACTCGCTGATTTTGCCAATATTTCAATGAATGGCTCATACAAAGGCTATGGTTTTGGAGGCGTTCAATCTAAAATTTCGGAACGTTCCAGAGAAAATGCCTACGAATATGGCATTGCTGCCACTATCAATGTAGATAAACTTTTCCCTGAAAAATGGGGCTTGAAAATCCCTCTGTTTGTGAGTTACGATAAACGCAATTCGTCGCCACATTTCAATCCGCTCGACCCTGATATTCCTTTAGAAGCAACCCTCAACAACATCGCCGACCCTGCCGTTAGAGAGGCGTATCGCAAGCTGGTAGAAGATAATTCGGAAAGAAGAAGTATCAATTTGACCAATGTTCGTAAGGTAAAAATGGGTAAAAATACGGTTTCTCATCTTTGGGATATTGAGAATATAGCCCTCTCCTACTCTTTTGCCGAACTTACCCGAAGCAATATCCAAACGCAAGGATACCGCCAACTGTCGCATCGAGGAGGTATTACTTATACATACACAGGTACAAGCAAACCTATCGAGCCATTCAAGGGCATCAAGTCGAATTACCCTTTGTTGCGTTGGGTAAAAGAATTTAATTTCGCTCCTTTGCCCAATTCTATCATCGTGCGTGCCGAAATGGATAGAAGTTTTGTCAAAACACAACTTCGCAATTCAGACCTCACAACCGACGGCGTTGCTCCGATGTTTGAAAAATATTGGCTCTTCAACCGCCAATACAATGTAGGATGGAATTTGACAAAATCGGTAGTTTTGAACTACAACGCCACCGCCAATGCCATCATTGATGAGCCTGTAGGCGATATAGATACCCAAGCCAAGAAAGATTCTGTTTGGAAGAATATTATGAAATTGGGTAGAACCAAAAATTTCGACCAAAACTTTAGTGCCGTATGGCGACTTCCTCTGAATAAATCGCCTTTAACCGACTGGATGTCGGCTGATTATACCCATAAATTTGGCTACCAATTTACGGCAAGTTCGTTCGATATTCGAGATTCGTTGAATGTGCCTATGGGCAATATCATCAAAAACACCAGAGATAGAACCATCGCTGGCCGCATCGACTTTGTAGCTTTGTACAACCGCATTAAGGCTTTGCGTTTGGCGAATCAGCCTCGTCCTGTACGCAAAAATATTGCCCGTATGCCCGGCGACGACGAAGAAATTGTTAAGCCACAACCAACTATCGTCCGAAGCATCACTCGTTTGCTCATGGCGTTACGAGGCATTCAAGTGACGTACAATATCAATGAATCTACGACATTGCCAGGCTTTATGCCAACGCCTGGGCTATTCGGATTGAGCCGTGACGAATCGGCGCCAGGTTTTGGTTTCGTTACGGGAAGTCAAGATTACAGTATTTTAGAAAAAGCAGGGGCCAATGGTTGGTTATCGAAAAGTACCGTGCAAAATATTCCTTTTGTACAAACCAAAACTCAAAGCCTCACCTACCGAAGTTCGGTAGAGCCTTTCCGAGATTTCAGGATTCAGGTAGAAGGCAAATGGTCACGAACCGACAATTACCAAGAATACTATCGACCAGCCACGGCAGGCGGAGCGTATCAGCACCAAAGCCCTGTGCATTCAGGTAATTATAGTATGTCGTTTTTGTCGTTTTTAACGGCATTCGACAGCAATGCTCCCGACGAAACGTCTGTGATATTTAATCGTTTTAAGTCGTATAGAAGTATCATTCAAAAACGTTTAGAAACCGAACGCCAACTCAATGCAGGTGAAAAATACAACGAAAACTCGCAAGATGTATTGATTCCAGCCTTCTTTGCGGCTTATAGTGGCGTTTCGCCCAACAAGGTGAGTTTCTCACCTTTTGTGAATATTCCTTTACCCAACTGGCAATTAGACTACGGCGGTTTGGCGAATATTGGTTGGTTCAAACGCAAGTTTTCGGCTATTGCTATTACGCATCGCTACACTTCTACCTATAGCGTAGGCAACTTTGTTTCGTCGCTAGAATACGATAATCCTTTTGAACTAAACATCAATAATATGCTTTATCCTTTATCGTCTAAAGTCAACGACCAAGGGTATTTGATACCTGTGTATGTGATGAGTACGATAAAGTTTGAAGAAAAATTTGCCCCACTGATTGGGTTCAACGCCACTACACGCAACAAAATAACCTTGCGTTTGGAATATGCCCAAGACCGCAGCGTTGGGCTTAATTTGGCGAATGCCCAAGTAGCAGAGTTAAGCAACAAAGACCTTACCTTTGGCATGGGCTTTACACGCAACAACGTATTAGTGCCTTTCAAAGTACAAGGCAGACGAGTACGATTGCCCAACGATTTGAAATTTCAGATGAATCTTACCATACGAGATACTCGTACCATTCAGCGAAAATTAGATGCCGAAACCGTCGTAACCAATGGCTCTATCAACTTTCAGTTCCGTCCACAAGTAAGTTATAACGTAAGTAAACGCCTGAATGTCAATATGTATTTTGATAAGATGTTTAATAATCCACTGGTCTCTACCTTGTACTATCGCTCAACCGTAGCCGCAGGTGTACAAGTAAGATTTAGTTTATCTGAATAATCAGCCAAGGAAAAAGATTGTCATTTTGGAGAATTTCCAGTAAATTGCACTGCAATTCTTCAACAAAATATATCAAATTATTAACTGTAAACATTTTAGAAATGATTTTTCCAGCAGACCTTCGCTATACCAACGAACACGAGTGGATTAAGATTGATGGCGACGTTGCCATTGTAGGTATTACAGATTTTGCCCAAAATGAATTAGGCGACATCGTGTTTGTAGAAATTGATAAGCTTGGTGAAACTTTAGAGGCAAATGCTATTTTTGGTACGGTAGAAGCCGTAAAAACGGTATCTGACTTGTTTTTGCCTGTGGCTGGAGAAATTGTTGAAGTCAATAGCAATGTATTTGACTCACCAGAGTTGGTCAACGAAGACCCTTATGGAGATGGATGGCTCGTGAAAATCAAAGCTTCTGATGTAAACGACATCGACGCTTTATTGGATGTAGATTCATACAAACAATTTATTGGACTTTAATTTGTATTAGATATGCCAGAAAGCCCTGTTTTTCAGGGCTTTTTTTTGACCATTGCTCGAAAGATTTCGAGTTATTACCAACATGAAAATCCTCATTCAAGCTGCTACTGTTTATCAAAAAGGGAGTGTCTATAACGGACAAACCAAAGATATTTTGATTGAAGATGGCATTATTCGCCAAATTGCCGACCACATTACCGACCCTACCGCAAGCCTCATTACGGGCAAGCAACTGGGCGTTTCGTTGGGTTGGTTTGATATGCGTGTGCATGCCAAAGAACCGGGCTATGAACACAAAGAAAGCTTGTCGAGCCTAGAACAAGCGGCCTTGGCAGGTGGCTTTTCGGCGGTAGCTTTATTGCCCAATACCAAACCTACGATACAAACCAAAGAAGGAGTGCATTACCTGAAAAGGGCAGGAGAGGCGATTGCACTGCATCCGATGGCGGCTGTTACGTTGAAATGCGAAGGAAAAGATTTTACCGAAATGATAGACCTACATCATGCGGGTGCAGTGGCTTTTACCGACGGCGAACATTCTTTACAAAATCCAGATATTTTACTCAAATCGTTGCAGTACCTTACGCAGTTTGGAGGCTTGCTTGTGAATAGGCCAGAAGATACCCAACTGACGCATTTTGGACAAATGCACGAAGGCCATGTAAGTACGTTGATTGGGATGAAAGGAATGCCCGAAATGGCAGAGGAGTTGATGATTATTCGTGACTTACGCTTGCTCGAATATGTGCTCGACACGCCTTTTGCCACTATCGAAACCGATAAACCCTTGCTTCATTTTGCTTGTATTTCTACGGCTGTTGGGGTGGCATTAATCAGGGCGGCAAAAGCCAAAGGCTTACCTGTGTCGTGCGATGTGGCTGTGCATCAGTTATGTTTTACAGAAGATGATTTACTAGGTTTTGATACCAATTTCAAAGTAAATCCGCCTTTCCGCAGGGCAAGCGATGTAGAAGCACTTTGGGTTGGCTTGGCCGATGGCACGATTGATGCCATTGTTTCAGACCATCATCCACAAGATGAAGAATCGAAAAAGCTAGAATTTGATATGGCAGAGTTTGGCGTTATTGGCTTAGAAACCCTTTTTGCAGCCTTATACACGTACAATGTAGGCTTGCCCTTAGACGAACTATTGGCTAAAATTACGCTTGCCCCACGCCATATTTTACGCTTGGCTGTACCCGAGTTGAAAGAAGGTGCTAAAGCGAATCTGACGGTTTTTGACCTTGATTGTCCTTGGGAATACCAAGCTAAAAATATCGTTTCAGATGCTAAAAATTCACCTTTTATTGGAAAGCAATTTAAAGGAAAACCCGTAGCCGTTGTGAGTTCCTCATTAAATAAATAATCCGTATGTTTAATCAGTCGTTTGCTAAAAATTTGTTTTTGTTTGGTTCAGTTGCTGGGGTAATGTGTTTTTTGTATTGCCTTGTATTAGATGTCATGGGCATTATTCCATTGTCGGGCAAACTGTTTCCTAGCAATTTGTTTGTATTAGTTGCGATGATTTTGGCCGTAAAAAACTACCGTAAACACAACCCCGATGCCATTTTGCATTTCTGGGAAGGATTGGTGGTATCGGTGCTTACGGCATCAATAGCGGCGGTGTTGTTGGCTTTATTGATGTACGTTTATTTTGCGACAGCACACGGACAAAGCTTGATTCAAGCCTTTATCAAACAAGCCATAGTAGAATATACTGGAGGAAAAGCCCAAATCGTAAAAGAAACCAACGAGGCGTATTACAACAGCCTTATTGCAGGCATCAAAGCCATTTCGCCTAGTTCTATTGCTTGGAGCGAAATAAAACAACGACCTTTGATAGCCATTTTACCTTCTATCATGATTTCCTTGTATTTTAGAAGACAGTATGTTAAATAGCCCCAACAAAACACATTGTATCATGGAAAATCAAACTACTACTACCAAAATTGCCCTAAAATGGGGTGCTATTTTAGGCATTGTTTTTATCGTTTTCAATACAACCATGCTTGTACTAGGCATACAAGATAGCGTCAATTGGTTATTGTATTTGTTGTTGGGCATTGGGATTTATTTGGCAAACAATAATTATAAAACCGAAAATCAAGGCTATTTGTCTTTTGGCGAAGGCTTGGGTACAGGTACGATGGTTTCGGCTATATCGGGTTTGTTGTTGAGTGCATTCTCGTATGTATATATGACCTTTATCGACCCTACCGTAACCGAGCAGTTACTCAAACGTGCCGAACTCGAAATGGAGCGAAAAGGCTATTCCGACGAGCAAATTGAACAAGCCTTGGAATATAGCAAAATGTTTATGTCGCCAAGCGTATTATTTGTAATCAGTGTCATTTCGGTGATTTTCATAGGCTTTATATTGTCGCTATTGATTGCGGCTTTTATGAAAAAAGACAAAACGATTTTTGAGTAAAAATACAAGGTATCTGAATGCCTACCAGAGCATTACAGGTATTAGTTTTACTGAAAATAACCACTTTATAATTGATTCAGTTGATGTATCAGATTTTCAAAAAAGAAATTCATTCCTTTGTAGGCTCACTTATTGGCTACATGGTGGTTGGGGTCTTTCTTACCATGACGGGCCTGTTTGTTTGGTTTTTCAACAACAACATACTAGACTATGGCTTTGCCGATTTGTCTTCCTTTTTTCAGGTAGCACCTTTTGTGTTTTTGTTTTTGATTCCTGCCATTACGATGAAGGCTTTTTCGGAAGAAGTCAAAACAGGTACGATAGAGCTACTTTTTACCAAGCCTATCAAGCGTTGGGAGATTGTGGTGGGCAAATACGCCGCTAGTTGTTTTTTGATTTTGTGTGCTTTAGTGCCAACTTTGCTTTACTACTATTCGGTGTATCAATTAGGAAGTCCACAAGGAAATGTTGATTCGGCTGCGGTGTTTAGTTCTTATATTGGCCTGTTCTTTTTGGGTTGTGTTTTTGCTGCTTTGGGCATTTTGGCTTCTACCCTCACCGACAATCAGGTAACTGCCTTTGTATTGGGTTTTGTATTTTGCTTGTTGCTATATTATGGTATCGGACAAATCGCAGCCTTGCCTTTGTTGGGGGCGAATGGTTATTTTTTACAGCAAATAGCCCTTGATTTTCAATACGATGCCCTGAGCCGAGGTTTGATAGATTCTCGAAATGTATTGTACTTTTTATCGGTGATTGTCTTGGCTTTGTGGACGGCCCATTTGCGTATTGCCAATACGCAATAACCATATCAGGTTTTTGATAAAAAATTGAGCAAATGTAGCTTATTGTCAAAAGAAATTTCTTAGGATAATGCTAAAAGCTGCCTAGATTTCTCATTGAAAACTGTTTCTGACATAGATTTGGGATGAAGTCCATT